>JAEEGL010771200.1_pt1 | contig 30016 bp, 23 predicted proteins | sample 9134231 | NCBI WGS metagenome assembly JAEEGL01 (sample SAMN16246548, study PRJNA631951) | gut metagenome | biome: gut microbiome; feature: rumen; material: fiber-attached | host: Bos | place: Iran: Karaj | collected 2018-10 | reverse complement strand
TTTGCGCCACAACCGGATCAGTTTCACTTGAAACAGTGAAAAAATATATAGAAAGCCAGCGCACGGATGACCACAAAAGAAAATATGAAAGAACAGGACGATACAGCAAAGCGAAACGCTGAGGGCCAGCGATTCATCCCCCACCGACTATGTCGGAAGGAGTTTTCTCGCTGATACATCATAATACAATCAACGAGATTTATCTTTTTCAGTCGAAGTTTACACTTCTCACAACACGGTTCATTTAAACCTTAATAATATGTATCGCCATACAATGTCACTCGGCACTTTTAAGAGATTCGACCATATTGATGGCTCTTATTACAATAAACGCAAAAGCGTTGACTGTTAAGGCGAATATTATGGTTAAAACTACTGCCTTAATGTAACTCTCAGTATGAATTTGCCTTCCAAACATGACCTGATTTATTTCTATCGTAGATATTAACCATCCGTGAAGATATTTACCAAATAGCATTCCGATTACAATTCCAATAGCTGTCATTACCATGTTTTCACGATAGGTATAGGCTGCAGTTTCTCCGTCAGTAAATCCCAGAACCTTAAGGGTTGCCAGCTCCCTCAGTCTTTCTGTTATATTGATATTCATCAGGTTATACAATACTATGAAAGCCAGCGCCGCTGCAGAAACAATAATTATCATTACAGCGTAATTGACACTGTTAAAGCTGTCTGTAAAGCGATCTACCACTTCACTGACATTGGTATAAGTGGATACCCCCTTCATAGATACAAGTTTGGAAGAAAGTTCGTCCTGATCTGCCCCTTCTTTGAGATTCATCATTATAAGATTGCTATCCGGAACGTCATTTCCTGTTATTTCCCGATAATAAGCCTCAGTCATAAAAATATAATGATACACATAATTTTCAAAGGTGTCAGTTATCTTAATACTCACCCTCCTGTCATCGTTAAGAGTTATCCAAACAGTATCTCCTGCCTTTACCCCCAGTAGGTCTGCAAGCTTTTCATTTATTATGGCTCCTGTGTCATTAAAAACCACCTTTTCCTCACCCAGTCTGTGCCTCAGTTTATAAAAGGTGCTAAAGCTATCCATATCAGTAACAGGCATTAAATATACACCTTCCACAAGACCATCCTCTGAATAAACGTCTGTGGTTCCCTGGTGAAAAGCTCCATACTCTTCTACGAGCCTGTTTTCATCCAGTTCCTTAGTGATTGCATCCAAACGAGCCGTGGTAATATTGTCACTAAGACCTATTGATGCATCATAAGGATTAATTTTGATAAATTGATCATCCAAAATATCAAAAATACTGTCATGGAGTCCCAAACCGGTCACAAGAAGTCCGGCACAGCCTGCAATCCCCACTACTGTCATCCAGAATCTTTGCTGATACCTGAAAAGATTTCTGGACGCGATTTTGTGGGTAAAACGCATATGCTTCCAAATAAACTCTATCCTTTCAAGCCATATTCTTTTGCCTGGTTTGGGGGCCTTAGGTCTCATAAGGTTGGCAGGAGTATCTGCCAAAGTTGACATACATGCAAGAGTTGCCGTCACTGACAACGCACCCACTGACGTCAAAATAGCAGGTATTACCACTTCCCACTGAGCCTTGTAACTGATAGGCGGCAGATAATACATTACAAGCCATGCTGTATAGATTAGAAGCGGAATTCCTATGCAGCCGGCTACAGCACCCACTATGCCTCCTGAAAGAGAAGCCAAAGCCGCGTAACCTATATATTTTATTGAAATAGACAGTTTACTATATCCAAGAGCCTTAAAGGTTCCTATCTCCGTTCGCATCTCTTCAATCATTCTTGTTACAGTGGTCAGGCAGGACAAAGCGGCCACCAAAAAGAAAATAATGGGAAAAACATTGGCAAGATTGCCCATTCTCTCTGAATCCTGACCATATCCCACATAGCCAATATTGGAATTCCTATCAAGAACATATATTTCGCCATCTTCTATATCATCTATCTCTTTCTGAGCATCCTCAAGTTCCTTTTCGGCATCGGCTAGCTCTTTTTCCGCATCTGCCCGGGCATCTTCATATTCCTTTAAGCCTTTTTCATAATCTTTCTTACCTTCCTCCAGCTGCTTAATGCCTTCTTCATATTCAGTTTGTGCCTTATTCAATTGGGACATGCCGGAATTATAAGCAGCTTTAGCTCCCTCAAGCTGTGCCAAACCTGCATTATATTCCTGCATACCGGCAGCATACTGTGCCGAAAGTGCTGCCTTCATGGCATCATTGGTGCCGTCAGGTATGCTTTCAATCTGTGCCAGTAATGCATCCAGGCTTTGTTTGGTCTGATTTAAAGTATTCTCCGATTCATCAAGCCTCTTTTTAGTGCTATTTAGCTTATTTCTGTTACTTTCTATGGTTTCGGAGGCTTCTTCAAGCTTCGACTCATTATCATCAATTTCAGCCGCAGCGTCATCCAGGTCTTTTTTTGCATCAGCAAGTTCTTTATCCGCTTCTGCTTTGGCGTCATTGTATTCTTCTTTAGCCTCATCAAGCTCTGCCTGGGCATCACTTACAATGCCGTCATGTCTTACAATAAGCCTTTCCTCAGCTATTGGCTCGATCTTATCAACCATTTCTTCCATCAGCTCATCATAATGATCTTCATAGGCATATAAGTCTTCAGTTCCTTCCAGCGTCAGATAAATTCCTGTATAATAGTCGCAATCAAACTCTTCCTTAGGAACACAAACCCATGCAGAAACAGAGCCCGTCCCTATCGAAGATGAGCCCCTTATCAAAGATATATATAATGGATTGTCGGCGATTCCCACGATAGTGTAGGTATGATCAAGCAGAATATCCTCCTGATCGGCAAGATCAATTGTAAAGCTGTCTCCGATTTTCAGATCAAGTTCATCCAAAAAGCTCTGCTCAGTAACACATTCGCCCTTTTGGGAAGCCATGCGACCTTCTTTAAGCCGCAGCATATTAATGCTGTCAGGCTCAGACAAAATAGTAACTGTCAGCCCCTCAGCAATTACATCAATAGAATTAACCGCCTCAGCTTCTTTTACTCCCTCTATATTTTCAAAAGCTGTAACATCATCCTCTGTAAGCCCCAATGTAGATAGTATCCGGATATCCATGAAATTATAATCCTTGAAATACTTATCTGCACTATACCACATATCCGGCTTGGCAGCTCTAAGCCCTGACAAAAATGCTACCGCCAGCCCTGATAAAGCAAACAGCGAAAAGAATTTTCTGCGGCTCTTATGAATTTCTCTAAAAAAATCTGTTAATAATGCTTTTTTCACGAATTATCCTTTACCATTCTATCAGTTCTACCGGCATTGGGTTATCGTTGTATTCTTCCCTATCTACCTTACCGTTCTTAATATGAATAACATGGTCGGCCATTGGACAAAGTGCTGTATTATGTGTAATAACAATAACGGTCATTTCCTTCATTTTGCAGGTATCCTGCAAAAGCTTTAATATCTGCTTGCCGGTAACATAGTCCAACGCTCCCGTGGGCTCATCGCACAACATTAGTTTTGGGTTTTTGGCAAGAGCCCTCGCAATTGCAACCCTTTGCTGTTCACCCCCGGAAAGCTGTGATGGGAAATTATTTTGACGATTTTCAAGCCCCACATGTTCTAATACTTCATTTGGCGGCAACGGGTCTTTACATATCTGGGCTGCAAGTTCTACATTTTCAAGAGCAGTAAGATTTTGCACCAGATTATAAAACTGGAATACAAATCCAATGTCATATCGGCGATATTTGGTCAGCTGTCTTGTATTCATCCCGGATATCTGAACATCGTCCACATATATATCTCCGCCGGTGCATACGTCCATGCCTCCAAGCATGTTAAGTACTGTGGTCTTACCTGCTCCGGAAGGTCCCACAATTATTGCAAATTCTCCTTTTTTAATTTCAAAGGAGATTTCATCAACTGCCTTGATGGTAACTTCGCCCATGGTATATTGTCTTGTAACATTTTGAAAACTGATGTATTCCATACATAAATCCTTTATCAAAACAATGACGCATTTTTCTATTATATAAATTATATAAAAAAAACGCATGGAGATAGAGTATATCCCCATGCCCTTTCATTATATCACTTTTTACCATCCTCCTGCAGCTTTGGTGCAAGAGCCTTCTCTTCGTTCTTAATCTCCCAATGGATCAGGAAGGTCAACGTAGCCCTTAGGGCGATGATGGCTCCAAGTATACCAAGCTCAGCCCACTCACGAACAACTACCGTTCTAAGGACCTCTCCGCCAAGCTTGAATTCCAGTGCCAGCGCTATTCCCTGGGCAAGCTGTAACCTGATGGAGTCATCCTTTTTCAGCCAAAAGATAAAACTCTTTACGGCAGTAAATACAAGGATGCAGATACCGAACAATTCCAGTAAAAGTGTGGAAAACTCCACAATATATCGAAGTATGCTCTCCGCACTGCTATACACCATTTCCATAGTCTATCCTCCGATCGGATTAACCTTTACATATAATAATTATATCCGATAATCCGTTTATTAAATAGCAAATTTTATCCGGTTTTTATAGATTTTTGATCTTATTTAATGTTATTATTAATATACCTTCATGTGAGGCACATGACCTCACTTTCATAAGAACAGAAACGGCATGGTTTCCCTTACAACCATGCCGTTTCTATTGCTTTTATAGGGCGAACTAAAGGTTTTTGTGGAAACTAAAATAATTATTACAGTTTTGAAAGATTACTTTTAGATTTAATTTCATGGAGGTATTATGAATAAGCTCTTGCAAGAGAAAAAAAATAAATGAATGAAAAGTGGAGATTTATAGAAATGAGAACGTGGAACAACGCAGAGATCGTATCTCTGGAAATCAACAACACAGCAAACGGAAACAATGAGTGGGACAGAGAATCTATACAGCACCAGAAGAACTTCTATGGTCTTGGTGAGGATCGTGACATCGAAGTAGGACCTGCTGAGCAGAATACAACAACTGATTCTGAGTCATAATAGGTTGAAGAATTTTTAATTACTTTTTTCTTTCAACATGTTTGTAATATGGGATGTGTAAACTATAAGCTGTATAGTTTATAGTTTATACATCCTTTTTACTTGGAGATTAGTATGAGCGGTATTTTCGGAATAATGAATTCATCAGATGCCTGCGACGTGGCATCATCACTTAAAAAATTACAGAAATGGAACGGTGTTTTCGGGGAAACAAAAGAGACAAAGGCTGTTTCCGGCTTCTTTGGCCTTGGAATATGCGCAGATCACATAACAAATGCTCCGATAAACAAAACACCCGTTTTAAATAAAGAAGAAAAAACAGGCGTCATCGATGCCTTAATATATAATAGGAAAGAACTTTCAGAGTCTTTTGACCTCTCCTCTTCTTTTTCAGATGAAGAAATGCTTTTTGAACTGGTTTGTAAGTCTGGACCGGAGCACTTAAAGTATGTAAACGGAGATTTTTCCGGAGCAATCTACGATGAAAAAGAGCAAAAGCTCCTTCTTTTTACAGATCACATGGGCGTACACCCGTTATTTTATTACAGGTCCCCTTCCATGGCTTCTTTTTCCACAGAACTAAGAGGTCTCATCAATTTACCTGAAATTCCGGGACACATTAATCCCAAATATCTTTATGCAACAGTCTGCGGATATATAAATTCAAGCATTCATGAGACTGAGTTTGAGGATATCTACACAGTTACTCCTGCCTCATACCTTTATGTGACCAAAAAGGGTAATGAGCTTGACTATGAAGAGCACAAGTACTGGGCCTTGGGTGAGCACAAGGTAAAGCTTTCTTCCAATAAGAAATATTTCGAAAAAATGCGGGAGCTTGTGACCGCATCCATCAAAAGAAGGCTTGATGTATTCCCCGATGTTGTTGGTGCAGAGCTTTCCGGAGGACTTGATTCCAGTGTCATCGATATCCTTATAAACAGACTTGGCAGAAAGGGCGTCTACTATTCCTGGTCCTTTGATCCAAAGGATCTTCCTCTTGTTCCCAACGACGAGAGGCTCGTAATAGAAGACATCTGCAAACAGGAAAATATCACCTGCAATTATCGAAGCAGGGAATATTATAAAAATAACAGCAATATTATAGAGAACCATCTAAAGCTGGGCTTTTCCAAGGATGCCCCCGGAGATTTTGCCTTTAAATTCGCATATCCTCTGTACACCAATACTGAGATAATCTGCGAGGCATCACAGCTTGTAAGCAGCAAAGGCGCCAAGGTTGTCTTTTCAGGTCACGGCGGAGACGAAGGCGTAAGCCACAGATGTGACCCCTACGAGCTCTACCACGCCGGTGAGAAGCTCCATTTCATCCATTGCTTGTGGGAATTCAATGAAGGCACAAAAAACCGCGCCCTGAAAACCTTCCGCGACTACAGGTATAAGGCAGCCCGCGGCTACAGCTATGAAAATGACCCTGCCATAGGTTCTGCATACAGCGCACCGAGCATTTTGAACGACAGCTTTAAGGCTAAATATTCAGACTATAAAGGAGCACCTTATTATTTTCCTTTTGACGTACTTAAATATATCGGCACAGGCGCTACCAATGTCCGCCTGAACGTAGCTGCTCTCTTTGGGCCTTACTCCGGAGCAAGATACGTATTCCCTTTCCTTGACCGGGAAGTAATCGATTTTGCAGTGTCTATCCCAAGACATCTTTATATAAAAAGGAAACAGAAAAGATATATATACCGCCAGGCCTTCAAGGATCTGATGCCCAAGTCTCTTGCAGATGTAACCTACAAGGACACCCCAAGCGAAAACAAAGAGCATGACAACTCCGACTGGTTCAAGGATGCCAACCGTTGCGCCAACGATCTTTATAATTTACTTGACAGAGATTACTGGGGACAGTATCTGGACTATGACTTCCTGGCTAGTCTTAAGGACGCCCAAGAGCCCACCAAGCAAGAAGAAATCACAGCTTACACCGCTGCCACAAACCATCTTACTTCGCTGTATTATTTCCAACACTTGGTTGAGACCGTTAAAATGCTGTAATTAATAGAACAGGGACGGTAGATGCCGTCCCTATTTTTAACATAATTCAAATATTATTTTTCGCTGCCTCAAGTGCATCTATTATCTTATCACAAAACGCATCAAATTCCGGATCATCTTCATATTTTTCAGGATGTTCAAGTATATACTTAAGCGATATCCTGACACCCTTATGGAAAGGAATCGTCGTAGTCATCTGCGGAACAAGTCTTTTTAGCTTAGTGTTGTCAAAAACCACGGACACTGCCTTGTCTCCCAGAAGGCTTCCGGCAAAATCATATCCATACTTTTTCCCCACATCACTAAGAAATTCCGAAGAAACATGATACGGCTTATATTCCACTCCAAGAGCATCCGCTATTGTCCGATATATCTGATCCCAGGTAAGAATCTCATCCCCTGTTATCTGGAATGCCTCTCCTATGGCGTGTTTATTGCCCATAAGGCCCGTAAAACCTACAGCAAAATCACTGTTAAAGGTTAGCGCCCACAGAGAAGAACCATCTCCCTGAATCAAAACCTTTTTTCCCTGCTGCATTCTCTTTATAACCTGATAAAAGCCTTTATTTCCGTGAACTCCGAGGGGAATAGTCCTTTCGTCATAGGTGTGACTTGGTCTGACAATTGTTACAGGGAAGCCTTCCTCCCTGTACTTTTTCATCAGAAATTCCTCACAGGCAATCTTGTTCCTGGAGTATTCCCAGTAAGGATTTGCCAGAGTAGTTCCTTCCGTTATTACATAGTTAGCCGCAGGCTTGTTATACGCTGACGCGGAACTGATAAAAATGTACTGTTTAGTTTTTTCTGCAAATAGTCTGTAGTCACGCTCTACAGCCTTTACATCAAAAGCTATAAAGTCACTAACCACATCAAATTCCATGCCCTCAAGCTTAGTCCGGATTTCATCTTCATTATTAATGTCACCGATTATCTGCCTGATGCCGGCAGGTACTTCGTCCTTGCGATTACCCCTGTTTAAGAGATATACCTCCCAAAGGGGATCCTCCGACAGTCTTTTTACAATTCCCATACTTATTGTTCCTGTACCACCGATAAATAGTGCTTTCACGTCATAACCCTCCTCTGGTACGAATAATAAAAGTAGTTTTCCTGTATAAAAATACTAATCTCCGACACCATTAAATAGAATTATTTTTTTGTCATTTTTTGCCCGTTTTTTGTTATCATTATTATATGGAAAATATATCAAAAGAAAAAATACAATTTTATTCTCCTTCTGCAATTATTGTAAATGATGCGGAAGGACCTGAGACCTACCCTCCACATTGGCACAATGCTGCCGAGTTTACATTGGTGCTTGAAGACGGGTTAAAATACCGCATAAGCGGCAAACTATATAACGCGGAAAAAGGGGATATTCTGCTTGTCTGGCCCCATCAGATCCATGAAACAGTAAAAGCTCCTGCCAAAGGAGCAATCTTTATACAGTTCCCTTCCACTGTCCTGGAAAACAGCCTTGATCTGATTTCAATATCAAGGTTTCTGTACGCTTGCCATCACCTAAAGCCTGCTTCCGCAAAGACTCTGTGCAGTTTTATTCAGGACAAAATCTGGGAAATAAAAAAAATACATAACTCATCCGATCCCTTTTCAGAGACCAAATGTAAGTTATGTATCTACGAAATCATTCTCGCTATAGGCGAACGGGAACTGACAGAAAGTCAAAAAAATCTGTCCTCAGATACAATCTCCGGCACAGGATGGAACTATGTAAATTCAGCCTGCAGATATATAGCGGAAAACTCCTCAGAAGACATCACACAGGCTCATGTTGCCAAGCAGCTGGGGTTGAGCTCCTACTATTTTTCCAAGCTTTTCAAGCAGTACATGCATATGTCATTTCCTTCATATCTCTCAAATATAAGGGTAAGGCATGCTGCGTCCCTGCTTATGGATGAAAAATATACCATTACTGAATGTGCCTTTCAGGCGGGCTTTCAGTCTACAACAGCCTTTAATAAAGCCTTTCTTGATATTACAGGCCACTCTCCGCGGGAATACAGGAAATTATACAGATAATCCGATATTAATCTTTAAAGCATTCTCCTTATGTCCCTTACAATTCCAAAGCATTCCCTGACCATGTTATTGGGAAGATACCAGGGAATTGTATACGCTGCAATTCCGCAAACTTCATTGTCGGTAAGGCTTTGTGCAAGCTTTACTCCACGAAATACATGGAAATTATTAGTAACTATGCCTATCCTTATTTCTTGCTCTGCCCCACGTAGCTGCTTCATGATTTCCAGGGAAAAAGCTATATTCTCTGTGGTGTCCTTTGCTTTTGTTTCGGCAATAACTCTATCCGGAGAAATTCCTCTGGATTCAAGGTATTCTTTTCCTCCTTCACCCTCGCTGACAGACTCATTTCCACCCTGTCCTCCGGAGACAATGCAGACAGTCCCCGGATTATTCATAAGATAATCGTACGCCGCATCAAGCCTGAACTTATATATGGTACTTGGACCATTTTCTCTCATCTGAGCACCCAAAACCACGATATAATCAAGATCTTTTTCTCCCTTGTCCCCAAAATGCCTTACCATTGCAACCATGCATAAGATCATGGTTCCGGCGGCAAGCGCGATCAGGATATAACTCACCCATCTTATACCGGCAGGAACATTTAACCATCTTCCGTCACCTGAAAAGAAAAACGCGAGACCAAAAAACGCAGCTAAAGCCAGCCATATTGCAAAAGAAAACGTTCCGCTGCCGATCATGTAAATACTGACAGAATAAATCATGCAGACTATCATAAGTACCAGAAAGATATATCTCAAACTTCTCATATGTATCCCTTCCCAATTACAACTTATGTATATCGTACACAATTTATTCTAATGAAACAATGGGGCTTTAATATGCTGCCTCGTAGAGCATTAAAATGTCCGCTTTTGTGGTGAATCTCGGATTAACACGGATATTCCCGCTCTTCATGGCATCATCTGCCATTTTTTCAAAGAAGTCACTTCTTACTCCGACTTCAGATAAAGAAGATGGAATACCAAGCTCATGTTCCAAAACTCTCAGTTCTGCGGAAAGCATATCTGATGAAAAAGATCCTTCACCAACAGGGCATTCGGAAATGATGTTATATACGTAATTATATTTATCTCTGGCACTTTCCATATTAAAATCCACAACGGCAGGAAGAAGAATGGCATTTGCCACACCATGGGGCACATCGAAAAATGCGCTCACGGGATGGCTCATGGCATGAACATTTCCGAGTCTGGCGTGAGAAAAGGCAATACCTGCAAAAAGAGAGCCAAGCATCATAGCTTCACAAGCCTCCGGATCTGTTCTGTCAGCAACGTATCTTCTGATATTTTTTCCTATAAGTTCCAACGCCTGCTTGGCAAAAAGATCCGAAAAAAGCGATGCATCCTTGGAAACAAAGGCTTCAATTGCATGAACAAAGGCATCAATACCGCAAGCGGCAGCTGTTTTCTCAGGAACCGAAGCAATGAGATCAGGATCGAGGATAGCTTTTATGGGAATAAGATAGCTGCTGCCAACCGTCAGCTTATAATCTCTTTTGTGATCCGTTATTACAGAAAATGCTGTAACCTCAGACCCGGTTCCTGCTGTTGTAGGTATGGTGATCATCGGGGTTACAGGGCCCGGCACCTTCCCCACGCCCTCATAATCAACTATTTTACCGCCAAAAGTAGCAATCAGAGCCACGGCCTTGGCCACATCAATCGGCGATCCGCCTCCGAAGGCTACAATAAAATCGGCTCCGCTTTCAGCAAATCCTGCCGCCGCCTTATCCACAGTGTCAGTACCGGGATTGCCTTCGATATCCGTAAAGCTCTCACATTCTATACCGGCCTTTCTGAGGCTATTTGCACAAATCTCTACCAATCCGGCTTTTTTTAGGTGTGGTCCTGAGATTATGTATGCTTTTTTGCCGTTTATTTCTCTCGCAATTTGGGGGAGAAGTTTTAGGCTCCCTCTGCCAAAGCTGATATTCTGTGGTATGGAAAAAGAAAAATCCTTCATAAGCCTTATCCTTCCTATGCAGTAAGCGCCTCTACAGATGCATTGATAATCTCATATGCTTCATCACAGTCTTTTTCCGTGATAATAAGAGGCGGTACCATTCTGATCACATGATCTCCGATTGCTGTTATAAGAAGATGCCTGTTAAGGCATTCGTGCTTTACGTCAATGCCCTTGACCGAATCATCAAATTCAACTCCGACAAGAAGTCCCTGGCCTCTTACTTCCTTGACATGAGGAAGCTTTTCCAGTTTATTCTTAAAATACGTTCCCATTTTTGCCGCATTATCATCGAGATGCCTGTCTAACAGCTCATTTACTTCTGCAAGAGCCGCCGCGCAGGACACCGGATGTCCGCCAAATGTCGTACCGTGAGATCCTGCCGAAAAGGCCTTTGCCACCTCTTTAGTTGCACATATGGCACCTATTGGCATTCCGCCACCAAGAGCCTTTGCCATAGAAACGATGTCGGGCTTGATTCCATAATTCATATAACTCATTACTTTACCGGTTCTGCACCAGCCGGTCTGAACTTCATCAATGAGTAAAAGCATCCCCTTCTCATCGCAGAACTTGCGAAGCCCTGTCATGAACTCCTGTGTGGCCGGATGTACACCGCCCTCGCCCTGAACAGGCTCAATCATAATGGCAATGGTATTCTCTGTACATGCATCCTTGAAAGCCTGCAAATCATTGTAGGGTGCGTAGGAAAATCCGTACGCCATGGGGCCAAATCCAACCTGGCATCCGTTTCCGGGCTGACCTGTTGCGGACATAGCACCAAAGGTCCGTCCATGGAAACCCATCTTGGCAGTGACAATATGGTACTTATTAGGGCCGTATTTCTCAATGCCATATTTTCTTGCCATTTTTATCATTGCTTCATTGGCTTCAGTACCGGAATTCTGGTAAAAAATCTTGTCCATGCCGATAGTGGTGCATATCTTCTCTGCAAGAAGCGCCTGGGGAATCGTATAGGGATAGTTAAAGGTATGCATAACATCATGAACCTGATCAATGACTGCCTCTACAACCTTCTCATTGCAGCTCCCGGCTGAATTAACCGCAATCCCGGCATAAAAGTCCAGATATTTCTCCCCTTTCTCGTCATATAGATACTGATCCTTGGCTTTTTCGCATAAAAAATCCATTCTTTCATAGGTCTCTATCATGTACTTGCTTACTTTTTCTTTTATCTCCTCAGAAGTTAATCCTGTATCCGCTAATCTCATAGCACACCTCCCGATTATTAAACTATTTTGAGTTTAGGCACTTCAGCTTTAATCTGATCTTTTGTAATGAATCCTTTTATTAAAAGATACTGCTCCAGAGTCTTAACACAGTTTTCTATTCCGACTCTCTCACTGTTTAGAGTCAAATCATAATTCACAGGATTAGTCCAGTAATTTCCCTTGGTATAGTACCTGTAATAATCTGCCCTGAACTTATCTGTCCTCTCAATGGTGGCATGAGCCACCTCCTCTGTAACTCCCATGTTTTTCATGGTCCTTCGTACACAAAATGCTCTTGGAGCTTCTATGTAGACGCTTACCACATTCTTCTTATCCCTAAGCACATAGTCTGCACATTTACCCACAATAACGCAGGATTCTTTTTCAGCCAGGTCCCTGATGATCTGGCTCTGATATTCAAATAGCCTGTCATCGGAAACGAATTTTTCATTTCTGGCGATATAGCTTTTGGACCTTGGAAGTCCCTTTAGAAATGCAGAAAAACCATCCTTTTCCCTGATTTTCTCATTTACTTCGTTAAAAACACTCTCATCAAGCCCGCTGAGCTGGCTCGCCAGAGTAAGAATCCGGTTTTCGTAACAATGAATGCCAAGATCTTTCGCTAGTCTTGATGCGATTTCTTTTCCTCCGCTCCCAAAGCCTCTGGCGAAAGTAACAACAAATTTCTCCATAATCTTCCTCCTCGTATTATCCCGCCAGATACCTTCCGAGAAATTCTCTTGTCCTAGGATTTTCGGGATTTGTAAACAGCACTGCCGGAGCTGCATCTTCAGCAACATACCCGGAATCCATAAATATCGTTCTTGTAGACACATCCCTGGCAAATGCCATTTCGTGAGTGACAATTATCATGGTAAGCCCTGTCCTGGCAAGCTCTTTCATGACACTGAGAACCTCTCCCACCATTTCGGGATCAAGGGCTGATGTGGGTTCATCAAAAAGCAGAACCTCCGGATTCATACATAATGCCCTGGCTATGGCCACTCTCTGCTTCTGACCGCCCGAAAGCTGCACAGGCTTTGCATTGATATAGGGTGCCATACCCACCTCCTTCAAGTGAGTTATTGCTCTATTGAAGGCTTCCTCCTTGGATACATGCAGAACCTTTCTGGTGCAAAGCATGCAGTTTTCAAGAACAGTCATATTGTTGAAAAGATTGAAGGATTGGAAAACCATTCCAACCTTGGACCGGTACTCATTAATGTCCTTTTGAACATCTCTTACCTCCTTATTGTGATAGAGAACCTTTCCGGAAGTTTGCTTTTCCAGCTTATTGATACATCTAAGGAGTGTGGATTTACCCGATCCCGAGGATCCGACAATACATATGATTTCGCCCTTTCGCACATCTATATCTATTTTTCTGAGAACTTCATGATTACCAAACGATTTACTAAGGTCTTTTACAGAAATTACAATTTCACTCATATCGCTCCTCCTCACTGGTTGTCCATATATTCGATCGCCAGTGCGTAATCGGGACTCCCCTCCATTTTCTTTTCAACCATCTTAAACAGCTTATTAAATACAAAACAAAGTATAAAGTAGATGGAAGCTATGATAAGATATGACTCAAAATACTTGTAATAGTTGCCTCCTACAGTCTTCGCTGCCATGAATAGTTCCTGAACTGCGATAACATTCAGTACGGAAGTCATTTTCAGGTTTGTAAGAAACGTGTTTGCCATTTCGGGTATTATGTTCTTAAAGGCCTGTGGAAGTACTATGTAAATCATAGTCTTAAACGGCGACATTCCCATTGCCCATGCACCTTCACGCTGTCCAAGGTCTATGGAGCCTATACCGCCTCTTACAGTCTCTCCCATGTAAGCTCCGGTGTTGAGCACTGTGACAAGAATACCTGCAAATACCGAAGTCATCTCGGTTCCCATCTGACGAAAGCCGTAATAGATTATCATCGCCTGTACTATCATGGGCGTATCTCTGAATACTTCAACATATACAGAAAAAATCATCTTTACTATTTTGACCAGCGTCTTTTTTATGATATGGTCGCCTTCGCTTACTTTGATATCATTTACAAGTCCCACAACATATCCCAGGATAAATCCAAGGATAGTTCCCGTCACTGCGATATATAAAGTTAAAACTGTTCCTTCCACGAACATTCCAAAGTATTTCTTAGTAAGAAAAAACATCCATTCTATCAGCGTCTGCGGATTCTCAAACATCATAGCCCCACCTCACTATATTAGTTTGCTGCCGGCTGCTGTGTCAGAACTGTACTCATAAGTTCATCCATTTTGGCCTTATCGTTCCAGCCAATGGCATCCATTGCAGCCTGTAATTTATCTCTGAGTTCTGTGTCAGTTTTTCTTGTGGCAATGCACACATTTACCATCTCATCATCTCCGGTAAAGGAATCATTTTCATCAAAAGATATGATTACCAGATCTGCGTTGGTGAGTGCTGCTGACTGTGCTGTTGGGAGATCTACGATGCAAACATCTGCTACTCCGTTTTCAACTGCCATAAAACACTCTGAGGTGGTTTCATAATTTCCCACAAGCTCTGCTCCTTCAATCTGGTCCAAAAGAGGAATCCAACCTGTTCCAAGCTGAGTTGTGACCTTGCAGCCCGTTCCGGCAAGCTGGGAAAGACCGGTTACTCCTTCATAGGCGCTTCCTTTTTTTACTACAATACAGTTGTCTCTGTAATAATAGGGTTCTGTGAAGGAATAGGAGGCTTCTCGTTCTGCTGTTCTTCCCATTCCTGCGATGATCGCATCATAATCTCCCGCATCAAGGGAAATACCGATTGAAGACCACTCAACCTTATGTATTTCCAAATCCATTCCCAACTCGTCAGCCAGCTTCTGTGCCACCGCCACATCGTAGCCATAGGCATAATACTTTGAATCGTAAATCGGAACTGCCTTGCTTCCATCCGGAGTGGAATCTGCATCCTGCGTCCAGTTAAAAGGTGCATAAGCACATTCCATGCCCACTCTTAGAACTTTTTTGTCCGATGCGGAAACCGACTGTGAATCGGCCTTACCGCAGCCAACCAGGGTTGTCATTGCCATCATTCCTGTCATCACAAATGCCAATATTTTCTTTTTCATAACCTCTCCTCCTTTTGGGTAATGAATTAATGAAAAAAGCGCCGGAGATCTGTATCTCCAGCGCCCTTGCTGTTATTAAGCATGATATACTCAGCCGGGTTGCCTTACAATGTTCATTTTGCACAGTATATGTTTGCATTTTGCACAGTACTAATTGTCAAACATGAGTTTTTTTATCAGAATACAATTGACCAGATCCAGATATTCCATGGAGTCTTCAAGCCTCGTATCCAGTATCTCCTCGATTTTGTGCAGCCTGTATTGAAGTGAATTTCTATGGATAAAAAGAGCTTCTGCAGTCTTTCCCACATTAAATCCATGCATATAATATGCCTCAATGGTATCTATCAGAAAAGTACCGTTAGCGTGATCGTACTCCTCAAGCCTTCTGAGCTTGCTATTACAATAGCTAAGAACCTCGCTCTGATTTCCGCTGTTAAAAAGATACTTATAAATGCCCATAGCGCTGGCGCTTAGTACCTTTTTCCCTGTGGGATTGGGAAGATAATCCTTTTTGGGTATAAGGTTTTTTGCCTCCTGATAGCTTTTTCCAAAGTCTGCAGGCTTAGTATAGGTGCTGCCAAGAATACAGGTACTTCTGATGATCCCCTTAAACTCGCTCCGTTCATCCAGTTCCTGCAGGATTTTCTCAATTTCATGCTCAGTATCCTTGGTCTCGGTTTTCTCAAACAATAAAACAAACTTGTTAAGAAATCTCATGTACATGGGGCGCTTTTTCATATGAATGACCATTCGGTTGAGGCAGTCGGTGTAATATGTATAAGTATGCTCATCCTGTTCAAGATTTATCCCATATTTTCTGTCTATTACAATAATGCCGACTCTGTATGGTCTGTCAAAAGACAACCCAAACTGCCCCGATATTTTTTCTATATACTTGTCATTAACCTCATAGCCAAATAAAAGATTGTATAAGTAATCTCCGGTACGTTTGTTGCTGACTGTTGTCTCCAATATCAGCTGCCCGATACTTTGAGAAATATCCACAAAGCTGGCTCCCTCCCACCTGATGAAAAAAAGCGGAAGTTCAAGCTCTTTTGCCTTCTCAATCATCTTCTTTGGAATTTCCTCTCTGTCCTCCAGCACTGATATTCCAAGCCCCGATATCCCAAGGTCATTGAGTTCTATCATCGCCTCATAGGCTTTATCAAATGTAAAGCGAAGGAAATCTATAACTATCATTGCAAAATTACCGTGGTTCATATGATCCTCATACGGTTTAGTCTGAACGTCGTAGGTCCATGAGACCATTCTGTCCAGGCCCGTTTCACCGGTGAGAAGCTCCACCCCATCTAGCTGCAAATTATATATGTCTCTACAGGTTATCATGCACATTCCTCCTAACAAAAAAGGCAAAGGTAGCTTATCTTCTCAAATAAGCTCCTTTGCCCACGTGATACTAATAATACCACATTTTCCGGAATTATCTTTCTATTCTTTTCTTTTTTAAGGATTCCTCGGTAAAAGAAGATGTGAAAGGGAATCTTTATCTGAAAAAGGATCTGCTAAAAAACTCTGGTAGCATTAGCTTATACCTTTTTTGCGTATCTTAAAGGAAACCACCTTTGTTCCGCCATAGTTCCCCACACCGCGTATGGTAACCTTGGCGGTTCCGCTCTTTTGATTGTTAACGTAGCTGCCGGGAACTATTTCAAAGTCCTCTTTTCCAAGATAAGTGCTTCCTACTCGAATTTCAGTAAAATCATCCTTGGTCAACGTCACCGGCCTTCCGATGAAGGTCTTGTCCGCAACCTTTACCGTTGCCTTGGAAATATCAGCTGTTACAACTCTGAAGGTGGTCGTATTTGTTCCGTAATAGTTGCCTTTCCCGGATACAGTTGCTTTTACAAGACTTCCGGCAGGGATTACTGTTGTCTTTCCAACTTCCTTCTCTTCCCCGTCATCCACATAGGTGTAGACCACGTTTTTATCGTAGTCAGAGCCTGCTGACAGCTTTTTACCGCTCTTACTGTCTGTTAGTGTTATTGCTGACTTGCAATTATATCCCTTATCTTTGAACACCACATCAGAAGCAGTCATGGTCGTCTCCCCGATGTTGGCCTTACGGATCATGTAGGATGCTGAGAGTTTGCCCTTAAAATTACCCTTTCCTGTTATGATAACCGTAGGTTTCTTCCCGGCCCCGGTGCTCACCGCATTATTGTTGGAACACTTAATTGTATAATCAACGCCCTCTGTCAGAGTGTAACCTGGCCCATCCTTTGTGTATATAATCTCCACGTCTGGCTTGGCGCCGCCTTTGGCATAAGGCACGTTGTGGTTCATAAACACAGCAATGTCAGAGTTCTGCGCTCCGCTAACAGCCAAAGAAACTGAAGCAATTGTGTACGTCTTCTTAAGCGTACCACTATAGATTCCTTTTCCCTTAAAGCTGATTGAAGCTTTGTTTTTGCCTGCATTTATGTTATTTGCATAGACCACGTCAAAATCCCGGCCTTCCACCAGTGCGTTTCCATTATAGCTAAGTTCATAGCCACTCTGAATTATTTCTGCGTTGCAATAGGTCATTCCTGATTCGAGCCCGGAAACGTTAACCTTCGACATTGAGATAGAGTTTACCTTAAAGTCAACTTTCCTGCTTCCGGTAAACCTTCCCTTACCCACAACAAACACAGTCGCTGTGCCGGGTTCAGAGTTATTGATATATTTCAGGTCATAGTCATCTTCGTCAACAAGGTTTCCTTTTAAGTAAACTAACGGTTTTGGCGTTGCGGGAATGATATTGCCCGCCTCATCATAGGACAGCGTCTGCGATTGTATTTTCTTTATCGAAAGTTTACTTACAGGTAAACTTTCTGTCTCAACAGAAAGAATTGTCTGATTAAAGGTACAAGTCCCTTTATAATTGCCCTTTCCTATGATTTCTACGGTATAGACCGTATTTGAGAACTTATCACCCACAAAAGCGGTTGAATCGAAGTCTTCCGCTTTTTTGTCTGTACCGGAATATCTATAGGTAAAGTCGGTTCCGGCTTTAAGGGTTACAAAACAGCCGTTATCTTTTCTATAGATTACTGTTGTAGTGCCTTTTTGAACCTTTCCGGTGTAGCTCACCGCTATGTCCTTGGCTTCAACCCTGTCCTCAAAGTTCAATGGCAAGATGGTAAAAGACCCTGTGTAGCTTCCCGAGAAGTTACCCTTTCCCTTAACTGTATATGTTGCCACTCCGGCTTTTGTATTGTTTTTATACTTTATTGTATAGTCTTTTCCTGCTTCAAGTTCGTCATTCCCATAGAAAACCCTTAAATCAGGTAATGTTATTGCAGAACCGGTAAAAGAGAATTCGCTTACAGCCCCTTCAACTCTCAGCTCATAGTTTACTTCTTCCTCAACCTTTTCCCATCCGGCATAGAGAGTAATACTCCTTACAACTTTGTCTGATCCGAACTTCCAGAGCAAAGAACAGGCACTGTCCCTGTACCAGCCTGTAAAGAAATAATCCTCTTTTTCCGGTGCAGCAGGCTCAGCAAGAAGACTGTCCGCCAAAACTGTGGTCACATCGGGTGCTTCCCCGTTACCTGCATCAAAAGTAACTGTGCACTCCCAGATAGCATAGAGCGTTTCATCCGCATCTCCAAAGACATAATCCACGCCGGGCAAATAGGAATTGCCGCTTCCATCAGGCTCGCTATTCCATTCCCTGAAGCTGCAAAGCTTTCTTTCGTATATGCAATCGGGAATCTCTGCGGTTTCTCCGGTTTCCCTACGAATATCGTCAATTCCGCTTCCGTCTGTACTTCCGCCGTTGGCATCAAAAGAAAGTGTGATTTCTTTTGATACAATTTCTCCGGGAAATACTCCGAACCAAAAATCCAGATCCACTCTGTCATTTATCATGTACCCGGTTCCGCCGGTGCCAAATCCCGTAAAAGCATCCGTAAACTGCCAGGATTCCAGTCTCTTGTCAAAGTCCGTGGAGTAAACTCCGCCGCTTGCTCCGGGCCAGTGAGCTATCCAGATGTAATTAGCTGCGTCTATTTTGGAGAAGACCATGTCGGAATTGAACATGCTCTTATTGGCATATATTCCTGCAAGATAACCTCTTTCTCTTATTCTTTTGCAGAAAGCATTTACTATGTCCGTGTGCTGATCTGCACTCAAATCTGCTCCCCCAAGTCTTCCGGGAGAACCTGCATATTCATAATCTATAACAATGGGAAGTGTAACCAGACCTTTTTTGTTGCCAATAAGGCTCAGGCAATAGTCAGCCTCATCCTGCGCCTCTTTTTCCGAAATTGCCTGGGAAAAGAAATAGACCCCCACCTTCACTCCTGCATTGTAGGCGTTCTGCACATTTCCCGCAAAGGTCGCATCTGCATTCAAAGAGCCGCTGCTTCCATATCCGCGAAATCCCGCCCTTATAAAGGCAAAATCCACGCCGTAATCCTCTTTCATGCTCTTCCAGTTCTTCTCGGAAATAGTTCCCTGATACTTGGATACATCCACGCCATATCTGACCGGAACCCTGTCCTTATCGCTACTAACCTTATAGTACTTGGGGTAGCTGTAACTTCGGCCTGTGAGCGGGCATGTAAACGGATCCGAATAGGTCTCATTCAAAGCATTAAAAGAGGACAGATTCCCGTCAAAATCCTCATTAAGACCAATATACTCTTTTTCCTCATCTCCGAAATACTTATAAAACTCGGGGTCCTCCGGATCATAGGACCAGACCTCCCCGTATTTATCTGTAAATTCGATCATGCCTTCAGCATTTCGGGATAAGCCTCGCTCTGCAAGCCACTCGTCCGTGTATATGTCCTCTCTCGTATTGTCGGAAGTCTCCAATCTTTCGAGATTATCCGTATTGTCGACAATTTCCAGGCTTTCGGGTTCATTCGTATTAAGGGAATCCTCAACATCAGCGTCTTCCGAAGCCTCAACCGTAGTATTCATGTCATCGACACTGACTATATTTATATAATCTTCATCCTGCTGCGCCGCAAAAGCCGAAACACTGTTTCCTACCATCATTGCGCTTAATAGCAGCGCTATTATCCTTTTTTTCATTAACACCATTCCTCCTACCACTTGCCACATTTCTTAATATACTATAGCATATCTCTGCCTCAAAGGCAGAAATCCAATCAAACTATCATTAGTATTAGCCGGGAACACTGAGCAAAAGCTGGTTCGCGCAATTATTTATTCAAGCCTTAATTTTTGTGCTCCTTTATTTATAAAAACTTAAGAAAAATTTGAATTTCTCTGCATTGTTTTGTCTCAAGCCGTAAGGATAAAATATGTATAAAAATACACTTAAATTCGTCATTTTATCTACGAGGTACGACATCATGGCAGAAAAATCAAAAGTAAAAAGCAAAGGTAACTTTTTTCAATCAGTTAAGGGAAAGATCCTTCTGATGGGTGCATTGGGAATTGTGGCAGCTCTAATAATCGGCAGTGTAGGAGTTTCATCGATCAATAAAAACGGCCAAAACAGTGAGGTTGTGGCTCTTGTCAATGAAATCAACGTACTGCAATCCCAGAATCTGGCCAATGACGCCCTTTATCAGTACTATGTGGACGAAGCCTATCTGAATGACGCCTTAACCAACCTCAAATCTATGGAACAAAAAGCCCAGGAACTTGAGAAAATCGCCGGGACGGAATACCGCACATCTGTTGATGCCATTATCAGCAATGTAGACCAAAATATTTCAAACTACAACGAAATCCTGAGCATTCATCAGGAGCGCGGCTACGACTCGTCAATGGGCAAATATAAGCAGTTCATGGACGCCAGCAACGATCTTTCCGAGAGCTTCAAATCTCTCGTCAACAACAATGATTGGATCGAAATCCACTGGATAGATGCTGTTTTTGGTGAAGGTGGAACTACGGTAAAAGTAGACGGCAAAGAATACACAAAAATGCTGTATAGCTATGCTCTGCCGGAAGCCGGAAAAAGAAATAACCTGATCACCCGTGTCGGAGGAACATTCACCTATAAGGGCGATTATTATGTAAAGAATTTCAAATTAAAAAACGGATCAGATTCAGTTGCCCTTGATCTTTCACAGATAGAGTTGTCCGAAATGTCAGGTGACGGTCTTGTAAGCGCTGAAATTACTGATTTTGGCGGAGAAAAAGCAGTCAAAGTTACTGCCAAATATGACGAAGAGCACCAGACCTGGGAAGAAGTATCTACTACTCTCAATGTAATTAACTACGATATGGAAAAATACCCGGACCTTGAATATGAGCTCTATATTGATCCATCCATCATAACCGAGGGAATATCCTATAAATATGGTGGAGCCATCTCGGGCGTCTACGGCTTTGCCTCCAAGCTCAATGACCTGGATAACATGGCAAACGCCTACAGCAAGCTTGTTGTGGAGGGAAAAGACGTATCTGCAAATCTGTCTGAAATTGAGGCCCTTTTATCTGAAATAGAGACCAATATTCCAAAATATACCACTGATCCGGCTCTTGCCGAGGCTTCACTTGGTTTTCTTAACACTAAAAAACAAATTTTCGAAGAAATAAAGAATATAGACACAAAGACCCTGGCCATCAAAGCAGACAACCAGACCATAAACCAGACACTTAATGATCTGTGTGCAAAAGTTCAGAGCGATGCAACAGCCAATATGAACGCAGTCAGAAGCAGCGTAACTATTATCATTCTGGCAGTTCTTATTGTCAGCATCATTATCCTTATCCTGAGTCTCGGTCGTGTCAGCATTGGCATCAACAGAAGCGTTAAATCCTTCCAGTCAGCCATTGAGGAAATAGCATCCGGCAAAATTTCCACCAGGGCAAACGAATCGGGAAAAGACGAGTTTGCAAGCTTTGCATCCAGCCTTAACAGCTTTCTGGATACCCTTGAGGGAACTGTGGACAAGGTAAAAGATATGACAAATGTTTTGGCTGATACCGGTATTAATCTGGAGGAAAGCGCAACTAAGACCAAACAGGTCGCAGGTGAGATAAGCCAGACCATTGATGAGATTTCAAAAGGAGCCGGCGCTCAGGCCAAAGACATTGAAGCATCTTCTCAGAAGATTGTAGACATGAGGAGCAACATCCAGCAGATTCTGGACAGCGTCTCCACCCTTTCAGACAAATCCGAGGATATGAGTTCCAGCGGAAAAGAAGCAAATATAAATATGAATAACCTGACGAGATCCAGTGATTCCACCACGGAGGCATTTACAAAGATTGTAGATCAGGTTAAAAAGACTGATGAATCCGTCGGTAAGATTCAGGAGGCCGTAACTCTTATTGCATCCGTAGCGGACCAGATCAATCTCCTGTCACTTAATGCCAGCATCGAAGCTGCAAGAGCCGGAGATGCCGGAAAAGGTTTTGCGGTAGTTGCCAGCGAGATATCCAATCTTGCGGATCAGACCAATGATTCCACCAAGATTATCGAAGACATCATCCATAATCTCTCAGAGGAATCCAATAAGACCGTAGAAACTATCAATGAAGTCACCGGCCTTATAAACGATCAGAAAGACAGTATTGATAATACCAGCAATATATTTGAAAGCGTCAGCACCGGAATTAGTTTCACCAAGGACTCTGTCGAGGAAGTTCTTGGTCAGGCTCAATCCTGCGATAATTCCGGAGAAATTGTGGTTGATCTCATGACCAATCTGTCGGCCATTTCACAGGAAAATGCAGCCTCTGCAGAAACCACTTCAACCTCCATGGCTGAGCTCAACAGAGAGACAGCCCGACTGGCTGACACCTCCGCAGAACTTAAGAACCTTGCCGATACCTTGAAAGAAGACTTGGAATTCTTCAAGTAGAGCAAATTGGTCAAAGTTTATAGAATTTCAGGCACAGAAGCTGATGAAGTACTGTTTTGTGATACTTCATCAGCTTCTGAGTTTCTTACTCCACGCATGTAATATAAAGCTGACGATAACAGCTACCAAGGCGATTATCAGACAGGTATACAGCACCGGCCTGAGCCTTGTGGCATATTCAGCCGGATCAAATATCCCTTCCCTATGTAGCTTGATCGAATAATAGATCCAATATATCGTCGAAACAAGAGCTGTGCACCATAGGCAAACCCTTACTCCGAAAATTATCTTTATCTTATTCTCCATAATGCTTCCTCCCTGTAAACTCTCGCGCCAAGAATCAAGGCTGCGGATCATTTTTTATCTAAGAATTTCATCTATTGTGGAAACAGTACTAAAACTACCGGAATGGGTGGAAATTATCTCTTTCATAAGCGGAAGTTCAAAATAGCTTATATAACATATCAGCGTGTTGTTCTCTCCCGCTATGGCTCCCCTTGAATCCATTATGGTACAGGTCTTGTTCAGCTTATCCTTGATGTCCATAATGATTCCATCCGGATCCTGCGTGATAATTGTAACCTGCTTGATAGCTTCGAAGTGGTCCGTATAGTGATCTATCACCGCTGTTGCAACCACATACACCAGCAAACTTAAAAGAGCTGCCGTTGCATCTATTACCACAAATACCGTAGTATATACCACAGCATTAAAAGCCAGCAGAATAGGCGTCAGACTGTAGTTTCGTCCCGTCTTGTCAGACAATCTTTTTACCACTATGTTAGCCAGGATTTCAGAGCCATCTATACATCCGCCGCTACGAAGTATTAAGGCCAGCCCTGCGCCCAGAATTGCGCCCCCAAATGCCACCGCCAAAAAGTGCTCCGTGTTTAGCTCAAATGGTATATGCTCAAAAAAATCCAGCCCCACCATGTAGACTATCGATCCCAGCGCTGCTTTTATCGTAAACTTTCGCCCCAAAAAGACATAGCCGGCAATCAAAAACGGCAGGAACACACACAGAACGCAGAAAGATAGCTGAAAGCCTGTAAGTTTGCTGATAATGATCGCTACACCCGCCGTTCCATAATCTATGGCATCATTCGGCAATAAAATCAGCGCAACCGAAAAACTCGCCATAACCGCCCCAAAAGCAATAAAAAGATATGAAAGAATACTTTTCTTTTTCTTCATCCCTATCTCCTGTATATCATAGATATATGCTTTTTATTTTATCATTGATACGGCGTGTTTGCACTTGGGTTTTCACTAAAAAACGTGTTACAATTAAACCACTAAAACTAATGCTCCGCGGCTCATTTTCTGCGGAGCATATTTTACATATTACATTTCATCAATGATTACTCGGAGGTTTGATTATGAAAAGCAAAGCCATCATGTCTGTACCTGTAACCTGCTTCTGGTCTGTAATTGCAGTATGTGTCATAGGCATTATAATCGGATCATTCTGTGACATGAACATAAATGTTTTACTTGCCAATAAAACAGATTTAGGATCCTTCTTTGCGACTTATGGTTCTTATTTTTCTTACTCTCTTTATCCTGCAGCCGGAACATGTCTATATGTAGGTTTTAAGAAAAAAGGTCCCAAATACTGCATGCTGGCATGGACGTTCCTTATCTTGGGATATTTCATGGCGGTATACTACTCAAACAGTTACAATGGCAAAGCTGTAAGGGCGCTTTTGGGCTATACTGCCGGAGAGTCTTCACCTTTGTTATGCATTCTCAGCTGGCTTTTCTGGGTAGTTCTTTATTGCTGGATCCCGTTCGTAATGATCAGAGTCCTTGATGATACTAACCCCGACAGGCTTATTGCTGTTGGTGCTGCAATTCTTGTGGCAGGAATAGCTGCAGACAATGTAAACCTCTGGCTCAAGCAGGTGGCATCACGTCCTCGCTACAAATACCTTATTACTCTGGATAATCCTATCTCTGAATTCAGAAATTGGTGGCAGATGGTTCCAAACCTTGCAGGCAGCAACGATAATTACAAAAGCTGGCCCAGCGGAAATATGACAATAGCCTCTATGATGTTCTCTCTTCCCATGCTATCCGATCTTACGAAAAAAAGAAGCAACGCAAAAAATCTTCGTTGCTTCATCGTGGCATGTATTTTTGTGATCATCTATGGCTACAACAGAATCCATATGACCAATCATTTCCTTACTGATGTGTGCTTCGGAACGCTTATTACATATCTTATTTTTGCAGTCATAAGTACTGCTTTTATGAAGGCGGCGGAAAAGTAAAACACCTACCTATTGTATATTGGGCCAAGCTGTTTAATGCCACTACCTGGGAAGAGTTTAAATCTCTCGCTGCAGATTGCCCTGAGATGAAGGAGGTGGGAACCTTGATTTTTACACTTAATACAGACAATCAAACCGCTGAAATAATTTTTATAAAAACTCTGCTTTTTTTGTCAACAAATTCGTATCAATAACAAAAGCGCAAATTTAAAATGAAATAATTCATTTTAAATCATATAATTATATTAACGCATTTCTTTTACGGAGGTGAACATATGCCAAAAATAACAAACAGGCCATTACGTCCCCAGCAGATAGTAGAGTATTTTAACAACCTCAAAACTCCCGAACAAAAGATAGATTTTATATGCACTGCATATTTTTTGTATAACGAGGCAGGAACTGTGGATGATAGCGAGCTTGACGCTCTCACAGACCACTTCGGAGATGTATTCTGGCCCAGGAAAACAGTTGACGGCAAGTCTGTTCTTGACGTTGAAGCTGCTGAAAAAGCCTACAAAACTCTTGCAGAAATAGAAATCAAGAATCAGATTGAAATCGGCAAAGAATACAAGCGCATCTACGATTCACTTCCCGAGAACCAGGAAAATCGTAAAGAAATAGCAGCATACATGACTAAGTCCAGTCCCGCCTATTTAAGAAACAGGTCCATGAGCAATATTAAATTTGGACTAATGCATGACGAAGATGGGCTTTCTTCTCAGCGCACCATAAATGAAATCCCTACTGAGGCATATGAAAATGCCTGCCTTTACATGACGCAGGAAGAAAAAGATTTATTTGAAATCGGCAGGGATATCTGTAATATCGACACCAGGATGCTGAAAGGTGTCAAGCTTAAGGATCTTGATTTAAACCAGAAAGATCTTGACGATGCGGAGAAAAAGAGCATCGAGCAGGTTGCTGCCACCCTTGACACCAACTGGCAAAAGGACGAAACCATGGATGCGGTTCCAAGGTTTATTAGTCCAATAGTTTCCAACTCGTATTTTAACAAAATGCGTGACCAGTACATTTCTCTGAACAACACCGAGGACAAGCTTAATGCCATTATCGATGGCATGGTTGCGGATAAGCTTCGTGTCGACACGTTTAATGAAGAAGGAAAATTCAGCGGAAAAAAGGATATAAACGTATACAACCAGCAGGAAAAGGATGCCACCTTCAGATCTGTGGACGAATTCTTCTGCCCTCTTAAGGCTGACGGAACTCCCGACTTCGATGAATTCGAACGAAGAATGGATGCCATGGCCGCAAAAGTCGGAAAAATGAGAAGCGATTTCCTCGATAATACCTTCCAGGGCGATTTAATGAAGTCCAATGAGAGCAACCTGAAATATGAAGGACTAAGAACCGATCCCAACATTATAAAAGCAAACTGCGTCACAGAGTACATGAATCAGATCATGGATATGAATAAAGCAAGTGGTAGGATTCATAAGAAATTTGCTATTGATTATGCAAACAGAAAAGGTGAAAATGATTTAAAGGATGCTTTTGAAAGGCAGGCTATGAATGCCGCATGCCAGGGCGGTCCCTACAAAAAAGCTGTCTATACTAATGGCTTTAACACCGAAGACATAGTGACTCTATCGGATAAAGAACGCGTTGACATCAACAAGAAGGAGCTTGAAGTAAAAGCCAAAATAGCATCCGACATAAATGCTAAGAAAACCTGGCTTAATCCCCCAGAAGAAAGCGCCTCTCTGGAAGACCTCCGCAAACTCAGTAACCTGTATGAGCAGGTGAAGGATGCAGACCACTGGTATCACAAGGATGGCGATAAATTCAAGAAATTCAAGGCATCACTTAAAGACGCCCACGATCTGTATCAGGAGCTTAAAGATAAAAAGGACAATGAATTAAGTAGTATTGAAAGAGGAAAAATAGCTTATAGCAAAGATAAGGTTGCCATATCCTCAGATAAATATCTTATGGGAAAGGGTGAAAGAGCCCGCCACTCCGACATGGGCCAGGATCGCTATGAAATTGCCTTCTCTGCTCTTGATGTGGCATGTCACGGTTTTGCCAAGAAAAGGGCTTATATCCATAATATTAAACACACCAAGAGAGGCACCAAGACCATAACTTTGGAGGAAATGGAGGCAAGATCCGGCAGAACAGTACAACAGCAAAAGCAGCATCAAAGAGAACAAAAGAATGCTCAGAAAGTGAATACAAAATCAAAGGATAAGCCATTTATAATTTAAACTCAGAAAGGTTTCCACATGACCATACTACAGCTTAAATACGTTATCGCAATCGACGAAGAATGTTCCATGAGAAAGGCCGCTGACAGACTCTATGTCTCACAACCCGGTCTATCCAGTGCAGTAAGGGACCTTGAGAATGAAATAGGAATTCAGATTTTTGAGCGAGTTCACAACGGAGTGGTTACAACCTCCGCCGGTGCTTCTTTTATAGCCTATGCCAGAAACGCTGTTGAGCAGTTTGAGAAGGTTGAGCACAAGTACCTGGATTCAAGGAAGGAAAAGCCCACCTTCTCAGTATCCATGCAGCACTACACAGTTGCAGTCAATGCGTTCATTGATACGGTAAAAGAATTTGACCTGGAGGAATTCCAGTTCTCGATCCGTGAGACCCAGACCGGTGAGGTTATCGAAGACATTAAGACCTTAAAGAGCGAGGTAGGAGTCATAGCACTGAGTGAATTCAACAAAAATACCTTCAAAAAGGTTTTTGCGGATGCTTCTATCGAATTCCACGAGCTGTTTAAGCGCGACACCTATGTTTATATGAGAAAAGACCACCCTCTGGCAGATAGAGAGATAATATCCCTTGAAGACTTGCAGGACTACCCCTGCATGGTCTTCGATCAGGGCGACAACACTTCCTTCTATTACAGGGAGGAAGCTCTTGCCACCTACGATTACAAAAAAATCATCAGCACCAATGAAAGAGCTACTTCCATTGAGCTGATGCTTGGATTAAACGGCTACGCCGTTGGCGCTGCCATGCTTGGAGACAGCCTTAACACCTCAGAGATAAAGGCCATCAAACTAAAAGAGGATGAAATCCTCACCTTTGGCTACATAGTTCGCAAAGGCAGTACTCTGTCGGAAATGGGAAAGACATTTATTGATAAATTAAAAAAAGTTGCTCCGTAGCAAATGAGCTGCGGAGCAACTATAACTATCCTTATGTCAAGGAAACTAAATCAGCCTGAAGAAATACCAACAAGGATTCCTTCAGATACTGCAAATCTCTTGCCTATGAAAATTTAGTAGATTTTATCGGCTGGAATAAAGATTACTTATTGCCTGGAACTCCCTTTATCTTATCTGGCCCTGCATATATTGGTGCATATCCTCTGCAATCTGCTTGGATACTGCAACAGCGGCAACCACGGTCTTGGCTCCCGTAACAACGTCCCCTGACGCAAAAACTCCGGGAATAGAGGTCTCACCCATATCGTTGGTGGCAAGATTTCCCTTTTCATTGAGTTTTAAATCTTTTTCCTTGGAAATGATCCTGTCCTGAGGAACCTGCGAAATCGCAATCAGAATGCTGTCCGCCGGGATAAGAACCTCTCCATCGCCTTCTTTAAATACAGGGCCATCATCCTCAATCCTCACAATGGACTTATTATACTCAAACTTAACCCCATCCACTTTTGCATACTCAAACTCTGTCTTGGAAGCGGAAACCTCATCGCCCCTGACATATACCGTAACTTCCCTGGAGCCGTGGCGGATAGCTGTTCTGGCCACATCCATTGCCGCATTTCCGGCGCCGATTATGGCCACTTTTTCCCCAAGCTCATACACATCTGGATTATTCAGATAATTAATGGCATAAAATACATTTCCGAAGGTTTCCCCTGGGATTCCAAGCTTTCTTGGTCTCCAGGCACCTGTTCCAATGAAAACACTTCTGTATCCGTCGTTTAACAGATCCTGAATATTGGTGGAACCGCCTATGGAGAAATTGGGTCTGAATTTTATCCCCAGTTCTCTCATTTTTTTATAGTATCTGTCCAAAATAGACTTGGGCAGACGAAACTCAGGAATTCCATAGCGCAAAATGCCACCTATCTTGTCATGAGTCTCAAACACTGTTATATCGTAGCCCTTAAGAGCCAATATAATAGCAATTGTTATTCCTGCAGGCCCTGCACCGATCACGGCTGCCTTCATTCCCTTCGAAGGTTCTTTCTTTAGCTCCAGCCTCTCAAAGCAGGAATCCGAAATATAGTTTTCAATAGACGAGATGTGAATCGCATCTCCCTTAATTCCACGGACACAGTTCCCCTCGCACTGGTTCTCGTGGTTACACACCAGGGAACAGATCATGGACAGCGGATTGTTCTCAAATAGCATCGTAGCCGCTTCCATCATCCGGTTCTCTTTAAAAAGACGTATCATCTCCGGAATATTGGTGTGAATCGGGCATCCGTTTTCCCTGCATCTGGGATTCGGACACTGTAAACAACGGTTTGCTTCATCAATTACATGTACTGACATAGTTTTACCCTCCCTTTTTGACTATTCTATATACAATCTTCCCCGATAAAAATG
>JAEEGL012696472.1_pt1 | contig 30018 bp, 28 predicted proteins | sample 9134231 | NCBI WGS metagenome assembly JAEEGL01 (sample SAMN16246548, study PRJNA631951) | gut metagenome | biome: gut microbiome; feature: rumen; material: fiber-attached | host: Bos | place: Iran: Karaj | collected 2018-10 | reverse complement strand
TCCAATCGGTATGGCTGGAACAAGGCTTGAAATGCGCGCATCGGTAGTGTCAGCATTGACGCCAAATGTAGAAAACTTGAGAAAAGCCACGGAGAACGCTAGAGTTTATGCTAGTAAAATTGTGCCAGGCGTAGTGGCAGCCGCCAAGGCAGTATTAACTGAGAAACAAAAGGAAAATGGTGTAGCAGTAGTAGATTTTGGCGCTACGACTACGTCGGTAGCAGTCTTCGAAGAAGGCGATTTGCAATATGTTGGCGTAGTGCCGGCTGGCTCGAATAATATTACGAATGATCTTGCCATTGTACTTGCAATTGAGCCAGAACTGGCTGAAGAGATTAAGGAACGCTTTATCACGGGTGACTTTAAGTCCGAAAAGAGTACGGCAATTAGGGCTGGTAAGGATGAGCGTGCGTTTGACCGTAAGGAAGTAGAACAAGTAGCAAAGGACCGCCTAACGGAGATTTTTGCAGAGGTCCGCAAGAAGCTTAAAACAGCTAAATACGACCAACGCTTACCAGAAGGTATTGTACTCGTAGGGGCTGGTGCCAAGATGCGCAATTTGGATGTGTTTGTAAAAGAAGTAATGGAAGCTTCGGTGAAAGTAGGTGTGCCAAGCGGTCTTGGTGGCATGATGAACGATGTAGCTAAGCCAGAATATGCAACGGCGGTAGGTCTAGCTTTGATGGCAATGGAAGATGGTGAGCTGGGCGTAGAGACGCGCAGCAAAAAGGGTGGTAGCAAGGCCAAAAAAGTCGCAAAAGACGGTACGAATTTTATTAAGAAGCTGTTTTCTAAATTTTAAAGAGAGTTTTTGAGAGATTTTCAGGTTGCGCTCGGTTTTTTATGCTATAATTTTGTGTAAGATATACTAAAGCGAGGAAAAACTATGCCTGAAATTAAACCAACAGAGGTGGAAAGTACAGCAGCAAGCATTAAAGTTGTGGGCGTCGGTGGAGCCGGTGGTTCAGCCGTGAATCGTATGAAGGAGGTGGGGCTTTCTGGTGTAGAATTTGTAGCAATTAATACGGATGCACAAGCTTTGCATCATTCAGCTGCCGATACCAAGGTACATATTGGTAAAGGCCTTGGTGCTGGTGGCGACCCAGAAAAAGGCCGTGAAGCTGCCGATGAAAGTCGTGAAGCTATCGACAAAGCACTCGATGGTGCCGATATGGTGTTCATTACGCTTGGTGCCGGTGGTGGTACTGGTTCTGGTGCTGGTCCAATTGTAGCTGAAGAAGCTCGCAAGAAAGACATTCTAACCGTTGGTGTAGCTACTAAACCATTTACGTTTGAAGGTGCACGTCGTCGTGACAATGCTGAGATTGCGATTGAGAAGCTCGCTCATCAGGTAGACGCTCTCATCACCATTCCTAACGACCGTTTGCTTCAAACTATTGATCCTCGCACTCCTCTTACCGAGACCTTTGCAATCGCCGACGATGTACTTCGTCAGGGTGTGCAAGGCATCTCCGAGCTTATCACTGAACACTCACTTATCAACCTCGATTTCGCTGATGTGAAGACCATCATGAAGAACGCTGGCTCGGCTCTTATGGGCATTGGCCGCGCTTCAGGTGAGAACCGCGCCGTGATTGCTGCTCAACAAGCAGTAGAATCACCACTTATTGAAGTACGTATCGAAGGTGCTAAGGGTGTGCTCTTCTCAGTGGCTGGTGGCTATGACATGTCGATGGCTGAAATCCAAGAGGCTGCCGAAGTTATCACTGGCGCAGTTGCTCCAGATGCTAACATTATCTTTGGTGCATCAATTCGCCCAGAACTTGAGGATGAACTCGTAGTAACGGTAGTTGCTACCGGATTTGATTCGGATTATTACCAAGAAGGCGTCGCAGTTGGTGAGCCAGAGCAAGACGAAACTCCATCCAAGACGATGGAAGATGAAAAGCCAGTGGCTGACGAAAAAGATTTCGCCCTTGAGAATAAGACCAACATGTGGGATTCGATCAAGAAAGAACCGGAAACTGAGCCAGAGGCTGATGCTGCTTCCGATGACGAAATGGATGTACCACCTTCACTTCGCGAGAGGCTTCGCAACAAACGCAAAAAAGATTAATAAACAAAGGAGGCTAAGATGGATCATAAGTATCGAATTGGGGACAGCAAGGTACTAGAAAGCCGTGAAACCGTAGATGGTAAGATGATTCGTCGCCGCCGAGAGTCGCCGGATGGTCATCGTTTTACGACCTATGAGCGCATTGAAATGCCAGCTCTTACCGTGTTAAAGCGCAGTGGCAACAAAGAGATTTTTGATCGTGATAAGTTGTTGCTTGCGGTAAAGCGTAGTGTAGGAAAGTTCTTTAAGTCTGAACTTGAAATCGAAGACGTAATTAACCGTGTAGTAGATATATTATATAGTTACGGCACAGATGCGGTTTCATCTAAGCAGATTGGTGAAGCCGTGCTGGATGTGCTAGCTGCAGTGAATGAGGTGGCATACGTGCGTTTTGCTAGCGTGTTCCGTGAGTTTAAGACTTTGGATGACTTCGAAGAGATTCTAAAAGAGCAAAAGAGGAAACGTAAATAAAATGGCTAGGGTGGTGTGCGTTTATCGTGAGAGAACCGATTATGCTCAAGGGGTGGAGGATTGGCTAGAATCGTTCTTCCGAGCGACTGGGCGCAAGATTGAAGTGTTAAATCCAGATGTGGATATAAGTTTTTGCGAGACTTACGACGTAGTGGAATATCCGACGATTTTGGCGCTAGATGATAATGGTTCAGTGCTTGCTAGCTGGAGAGGGAAGCTTTTGCCGTTGATTGATGAAGTAAACTATTACGCAATTTAGGGATTTGCTTTTTTGCTCGAGGTTTTTATTTGATAAAAATGTGTTATAATGTAGAAAAGCGTTAGAGTGGCTATCAACCACGAGCTGGCGAAAGAACGGGGAACCTAGTAGAATCGCTCGTGAATCTGCGTAAAAGACGAATCAAGGGCTGAGATTTCTCAGAAATTGGATGGTACCGCTCAAATGAGTTCCAATGGCAACATTGGAATTTTTTAATATAAGGAGAAAAAATGAAGTACAAGGCAGGTGAGCGCAGGCGCGCGGTCGAATACGAAAAAGCTTTGGTAAAGTGGTGGAAGGAGAACGAAACCTTCGAGAAGTCGGTCGAGAATCGTCCGATTGATAATTCGTATGTGTTTTATGATGGCCCTCCGTTTATTACGGGAAATCCACATCACGGAACGTTGCTATCTTCGATCGTGAAGGATGCAGTGCCAAGGTTCTGGACAATGCGCGGAAAACGCGTGGAGCGCCGCTGGGGCTGGGATTGCCATGGTTTGCCAGCTGAGAACTTCGTAGAAAAACAGCTTGGAATTACGGATCGTCGCGATATTGGCACGAAGATTTCGCTTGAGAGCTATATTGTGAAAGCGCGCGAGTCGATGGTAGCAAATTCAGAGACTTGGCGTGGGACGATTGATCGTATCGGACGCTGGGTAGATTTTGATAATTGTTATCGCACAATGAACAAAGATTTCATGGAGTCGGTATGGTGGGCGTTTAAGACTCTGTATGAGAAAGGGAAGATCTACGAGGGGCGTAAGGTCTTGATGTATGATACAAAGTTTGCAACGCCGGTATCGAAGGCGGAAGTGACGATGGATAATGATGCGTATCAAGTGGTGACGGATCCGTCGGCGTACGTTAAGTTTAGGCTACTAGAATCCGCAGATACTATTTTTGCGGGAGCGCTCCAGGGCGCTAGCCCAAGTCTTACTCCCGCAAAAACAGCATCAACGGATTCTGTATATATCCTTGCATGGACGACGACGCCGTGGACTTTGCCGGCAAATATGTGTCTTGCAGTGAATCCAGAGATGGACTACGGAGTATATGATGTTGATGGTGAGAAATTCATCGTGGCATTGGAACGCGCAAAGGTTTTGTTTAAGGACTTGAAACCAGAAAAAGCCTTTAAGGGCTCGGCTCTCGTAGGTGAAAAGTACGAGCCGATCATTCCGGTAGCAGATAGTTTGTTTGATCTTGGTCTTCGCGGTGAGGATGGCACGGTGCGTCGCGCAGATACTTATACGGTACTCGCAGGCGATTTTGTATCGGCTGAAAATGGTACCGGTATCGTGCACATTGCTCCAGCTTATGGTGAGGACGATTACGCTTTGGCGCAGAAAAATGCCGTGGATTTTGTTGATTGTCTCGATGAAAACGGTTATTATTTGCCAGAAATGCGCCAGATTTTGAACGAAATGGGCGTGCGTGACACTGACGAAAATGGTATTCAGGTATGGGCTGGTAATAAGTTTATTGCGAAGGTACTCGAAGAAAAGGGAATCATCTACAAGATTGAATACATCCAGCACGAATATCCATTTAACCCACGTTCGAAAGAGCGTATCATCTATCGTGCGTTCCCGTCTTGGTTCTTTGATGTGGAAGGTAGCAAGAGCTTGATGCTCGAAGAAAATGAGAATATTAACTGGTTCCCAGAATACTTGAAGCATGGACGTTTTGCTAAGAATATCGAAGCGGCACCAGATTGGAATTTGTCACGCGACCGTTTCTGGGCAACGGCAATGCCGGTTTGGAAGGGCGATAAAGGTTCGGTGAAGGTGGTGGGATCTTATGATGAGCTTTATGAATTGTCTGGCGTACGCCTAGAAGATTATCACCGCCCATGGGTGGATGAGATTGAGTTTGATATCGACGGCGAACATTTTAAGCGTATTGAAAAAGTGCTCGACTGTTGGTTCGAGTCTGGCTCGATGCCGTTTGCACAGTTACATTATCCGTTTGAGAACAAAGAAAAGTTTGAACGTAATTACCCAGCAGATTTCATCGTGGAATATGTGGGACAAGTACGCGCATGGTTCTATTATGTACATTGCGTAAATACGGCGTTGTTTGGCCATAATGCGTATAAGAACGTAATTACGACCGGTACCCTCGCTGGTAATGATGGACGCAAGATGAGTAAGTCGCTAGGGAACTACACGGATCCAAACGAATTGATGGATAAATATTCAGCGGATTCGCTACGTTTCTTGCTGCTTTCGTCACCGGTGCTAGCAGGCGAGGACTTTGCACTACTAGATAAGGACGTATCAGACGTGGCTAGGAAGCTTGCGATGGTGTGGAACGTATATGATTTCTTTACGACGTACGCGGAGATTGCGGGATGGGATTCAGAGATGGCCTCAGGCGCCGAACTACAGAACCCGCTTGATATTTGGATTATGTCGAGAGTATACCAGCTACGCGACGAGATTACGGATGGAATGGAAAAGTACGATATTCCAACTGCGCTTTCGGGTGTACTAACGTTTATTGACGATCTTTCGAACTGGTTCGTGCGTAGGTCACGCCGTCGCTTCTCTAAGAATGAGGATGAGGCCGACAAGAACGAAGCCTTCGCAACTTTGCACGACGTGCTGGTGTATTTGAGTAAAATTCTTGCACCATTCGTGCCGTTCCTCGCGGAAGAGTTGTATCAAAAAATGACTCAAAGTGACGAGTCGGTACATCTACTTGATTGGCCGGAAGCCGGCGCAATCGATACGGAAGTATTAGATGAGATGGCGCGCACGCGCGAGACTATTACCGAGGGATTGGCGCTGCGTATGCAGAAGTCTGATACTGAGGAGCAAATCAAGGTGCGCCAGCCGCTGTCTGAGATGACTTATGGCGGGGAAGCTTTGTCAGAGTTTTATGAACAAATCATTGCTGATGAAGTGAATGTTAAAAAAGTTGTTCACGCGGATGCAATTTCTTTGAACAAAACCTTGACGGACGAACTAAAGGCCGAAGGGTTTGTGCGCGAGTTGATTCGTGCTGTACAAAACGCCCGTAAGAATGCTGGGCTCAACATGGACGACCATATATTATTGTCTGTGTCGTGCAAAGTGCCAGAAGAATATTCGGAGCTTTTGATGGCGGAAGTCTTGGCGGATACGGTAGTAGACGCAGGGAACTATGCGTATGACGAGATCGCTAAGGTGAATGGGGAAAATGTCACAATCTCGCTTGAAAAGGCATAAAGGAAGCGCAAAATAAAAAAGAAAAATGAAGCTACCTTACGGTAGCTTCTTTCTTTTTTATTCGGAAATGTTGTAAGAATTCCGGCTCGTTCAGTATATTTATAGGCTCGTTATGCAAGTTTTTTGTTCAATTTTACCCCTGTTAATTTGACAAAAATGCGAAATTAAAGCATAATCAGTATTGACAAAAATGCGAAAGTGTGCTACTATTAGGACAGTTAGCAAATAAAACAAAAAAAACTAACGACAAATATAAACATAAACAAAGGAAAACAAATAATATATGGGATTTGAAACATATAAAGGAGAATCAAGCTACGATTCGAGTCAAAATGTCATATCCGATGACGCGGCGGAAAGGATCGCAAAGGTAAAGAGCCAAAAGATCGGTATGAAAGTCCTCGACTTATTCAAGTTCTAAATAAGACTTGTTTTCCAGATAAGAAAGGCAAAATAAACCAATGTAGCGATGTAAAATAATTAATCTAATATCTACAATTTATTAACATCAAAAAGGGAACAACTAATATATAAGATAGAGAAACCATAAATTACACAAAAAACCGAACAGCAAGTTCGGTTTTTTGTTTTTTAAGCATAAACTTGACGAGGGGAAAAGCTTATGCTAGTATGAAGTAAATTAGGTCATAAAAATAGAAAGGTCTCCACATGGATAATTCCAACTTTCAACAAGCCGCGAACATGTCTGACGCAGAGCTTGAAGCAACTCTTAAAAATATGAGCAATGAAGAAGTGCTCGAGGTGGTAGCAAGAGCATTGCTAGCTGAGAAAGGTATCACTGATTTAGACGAAGATACCGAAAAAGATATGGTGAAAGACTTGGTCGAAAGGGAGACTGAGTTTATCAACCGTGCAGTTTTTGAAAAATTATCTGCCGAACAACTAGATGAACTCGACAAAATTATTGATGAGGGTGGCGATGCTGAAGCCAAGGTCCAGCAATTTATCGCTAATGCTGGTGTAGATGTAGAAGCGACCACCACTGAGGCGCTAGGCAAATTTAGAGAAGTTTATTTGAACGCAAACGAAACTGCGGAGGAATAAAATGGCTCGAAATCAAAATGCGCCTAAAGCTGCAAAATCGCAAGAGCAGCTGACGCAAGAATTATACGACAAGATAATGGCTGGTCGTGGAGAGAAGGCCATTAATGTTGTGACCGCAGAAATCAGCGCAGAAGATAAACAAGATTATATTAAGCAGCACGTGGCGAACGCGATGGATAAGTGGGACGCTGATGAAAGTGCGAAACTTAAAGCAAAAGTAGATGCGCTAAACGCTAAGTGGCCAAAACCACTTGGCAAGGTAGCAGCTTTTGCAACAAGGCTTGGCAATAGCATGCTAGCAAATCCGATTAAACGCACGCTTCAGGTGAGCCGCTACCGAAAAGCAATCTACACTACTCTAGGAGAGAGCGATGGTAATATTGCGGCAGTGGATGCCGTAATTGATGAGATTGATGGCTCGGCAGCCGCAGGCACTAAGAAAAATATGAGAGAAATTGTCGACGACGCTAAGCTGCGTTTGGTGACGGATGCGCGTTCGAACGATCCAGATCGTAAAGGCTATCAAGATAAGACTATAAATACTGTAATTGAGCGTGCCGAAGAAGCTGTAAGGATTAAGAAAGAAGGCTTCGAGAACTATGATGACGTTAGGGAAAAAGAACATAACGATGCGCGCGAAAAATTAGTGCACGATACGTTGCGTGAGTATGCTGAAAAAATAGCGGCAGAACATAGTAATGTTAAGCCTGAAAAAATTGAAAGCGAAAAAAATGAAGTCATAAATAAGCTAAAAGAAATCAGTGGCGGCGTGGTAGGGAACTACCGTGCAGTAGTTGACCAAATCGATCAGGATTTGCGTGGCAAGATGGTAAAAGAACTTGGCACAGCCAAGAATAAGGACAAGCACAAGGCAGCAGTGGCGGCGCTTGATATGTATCTTGATAAAAACAAGGTTACACTTACTGAAACTGAGGCTAGCATTGGTCTAGCAGCTAAGAACTGCTATATGAAGCTTAGCGATAAGTCGGCGCTCGAACATGGCGTGGTAGTAGGTTTGGTAGTATCGCTTGGTGCGTCGGTGCTTAACTTAGCACGTTCAAACGCTCTTTCAAAGGTTACCAACTCGAGCCTCGTTCTGGCCGGTCTTAAGACCGGTGTCGCTGGTGTGTTAGGTTTTGCCAAGGGGTATATCGCAAAGAAAAAAGAACAATCAAAGCAAAATATTGCTGATGCACTTAAAGATACTAATGACGACAAGTGGGAAGAAGGCAAGTTCGGGCTAAAGAGCGTAAAAGCGCAGATTGAATTGATGAGTGAATGGTCCGCAAAGTTGGCCGATGATTCAGCGAGCAAAGCTGATAAAGAGCGTGCCTATGCGCTTGCGGTTAGTACGATTGCCGAACTACGAGTGCGTAACTCGGAGCAAAATAAGAACCGCGTTCAGTTACTTAGCTATGATGGTCTTGAAAATGTTGAATTGCAAAAAGCAGCAATGTTCAAACAAATGAATGCGCTGCAGAAGCAATTGAAAAAGTTTGATGAAGATAATAAAGATGTGGTACGCCAAGGCGTGGACGACATGATTAAAGAACTCGATGTTAGCTCAAAGGTAGAAAAGACTAAGTCAATTCAGAAGAGAGAACGACTCGCAAAAGGCTTGAAGGCGGGCGCTGCTGCTGCAATCACGGCTGGAGCATTAAGCTTCTTGATGAAGCGTGGTCAAATCATGTCAGAAATCAAAGGCTTGCGCAGTGGTGAGCTGAAGTTTGAGGGCTTTAACGTAGTGAAAGCAGCTAGCGGCGCTGGCGTGGTCGGTGATATCATTCAGCCGGGTCCTGCAGCCGAAAATGAAGTGCCTGATAATGCTGGTGCGTCTGAGGCGATTAATACGCCAAAGAACTTTGAAGCTGACCATAATGGTAAAAACTTAATCTTTGCTGACACCAATAATGATGGCAAGGCGGAAGTTTATTTGGATGCAAATCACGATGGTGTTCTCAGTGAGGCCGATATTCATGAAGACGTATTCAATACTGACATGACCGGTGATGGTAAGATTGACTTCGACGATTTGAAGATTGCAAACAACGTTCGTATTAATGAGCAAGGTGTCATTAATGCAGAAGACCTTAAGAGGATGAATGCTGGTCTTCAGGAATATGGTTTTGCATTGAGCGAAAAGGAAATCCAACTTGATACAACTCACGAGACCATCGAGACGATGACGACTGATGAGTACTTGAATAGCGACAATGTGAAGACCGAGACCTTTACACGCAAAATTTGGGATTCGGAAAAGAACACTGACGTGTATCTCCACAATCCGAAAGGCGTGGACTATGATGGTGACGGTACGATTGATGCTTGGCGTATCAAGGTGACTGGTAATGCCGATAAGATTGGCAATTCGAAAGTTGCGATCACGCTTAAAGACGAACTTGGCAAGAACACTGTGGCGACGTTTGATATTCAAACTGATGCTAGCGGCTCTTATGCAGAAGTTCCATACGGTATGGCAGTATTAAACGAACGTACTGCAAACACCGGTAAACTCTTGGCTGACTATGTGGAAGTCGCAGAATTCAATGGTGATGGCGTAGAGCGCATTCACTCGACGATTGTCGGTACGGGTGAAATTGGCTCGAACGGTTTTGTACGCATGCTTGGTACCACAAATGACATTGGCACGGAATATGATTTCTGTGCACTCAATGCGGATGGTACTTTGGGCGAGAGTTTTGGTGCAGTAGAAATTCCAGAGCATATGTTTGCGGTGGAAGACTTTATCGACAACGGCGCATTTGACGATGCGTTCCGTGAGCAAGTACATTATACCGAAGGTACGGTCACATTAGGGAATGGCGAAGTCGTACGTGATATTGATGTAAGGACTTACAATCCTCAACTTGATCAATACTATGCGTTTGAAGGTAGTGGTCCAAACGGTGCTCTATATGAAGCTGCGAACGTGGCTAAGAATAAAGTGGCACACTTTGGTTTAGCTTATGACATTCAGACTAATGATGCTGGTGAAATTATCAACCAAGGCGACGTGTTAAGGCAACAACTTAACGGTATCGCAACGACTCCAGAAATTGCTTTGACTTATGCAACGAGTGAAGGTCAGTGGCTAAATGAAGATGTGATTGAAAAAATGGCCGGAAGGGATATTCCAGGCCTTAGCGGTGTAATCGATACACCAGACGAATTTAACATCGTAGCTGACCTCATGAGAAGTAATGAAAACGTGTTCGTTGGCATTACTAACGAGACGATTGATCGTCACCTCGAAATAATGAATGGCGGTTACTTTAAGCTTGAAAATATCGGCGTACATAATACGGCATACACTTATCAAGGTTCGGGCAACGATTTGAACGTTGGCTTCCAACAGAAGTCGGTAAACAGCGAACAAATTTTGGCTTGTTACGATAAAGATGGTGTAAAGACTAGTACGCATGGTACGATGGGCCAGATTCTAGGCGGTAAAGACGGAGCAACTGATGGCTTTGGTATCCATTGTGGTAGCCAGCCAAAGGATGATATTTCGACTCCTAAGCCAACTCCTGAACCAACTCCTGAGCCGAAGCCAGAACCAGAACCAGAGCCAGAGCTTGAGACGGAGACGGAGCCAGAACCAGAGATAGAGACAGAGACGGAGACCGAAACGACTCCTGAGCCAACTCCTGAGCCAACTCCGGAGACGGAGACGACTCCAACCCCAACACCGGAACCAACTCCTGAGCCAACGCCGGAGCCAACACCTGAGCCAACGCCGGAGCCAACGCCGGAACCAACTCCAACCCCAACTCCAGAGCCAACTCCAACCCCAACTCCTGAGCCAACTCCTGAGCCAACTCCAACTCTCGAGCCGAAGCACGAAGAAATAGAAATTAAGAATGCCGGCCCGGATGTAGTGCCAGAGCAAGTTCAGACGCCAGCGACGGAACTTTCGGAATCTCCATATGAGGTGAACGAAAGCAATATTGCTGAGCATACGGTCCAAAACCCAGAACTTAGCCCAGAAGAAAGCGCGGCCTTGAACGAAAAGGCAGCGGCAGACGCATTAGCGGCTGAACAAGGCGCTAGAGAAGCTGAAGCTATTAAAGAAGAAATTGAACACGCTGAAGAAGTTGGTGGCCAAGCTGCCGGCGATGAGGTAAGAGCCGGTCTTTGGCAAGACTTTAAGAATGCGCACACTGGCGACGTTGACGGCGGTGCGGCAGGCGATAATGGCGGCGGCGGGACTGTCAGCATCAACGATAACGATGCGACATCCACGTCTGGTGGTCCAGAAGTTAGCACCGAAAACGAAGACAGCGAGTGGGATCAATGGCTAAATAGATTTAGGCGAAGATAATAAATTAAAGGAGAGACGAATGAAAAAGCATTCAATTGGTAGTGGGATCAAAATACTAACCTTAACAATGCTGCTAGCTCTAGCTCCATTTAAGGCTCAGGCTTGGGGTCCGGAACGTGCTACATATACGAACGAGGTTCCAGCCAGCAGAGCAGTATTTAACTCGATTACGAATAATGCTGCTGTGGGCGATGAGCGCGAGTTTGTGCGTATTAGGGAAAAGGATTCTGGTAAAAAGTTTACGGCCGACACGAAGGACGAAGGCTTCTTAGTGGAGCCAGGTAAAACTTATGAAGTGTACATTTATTATCATAACGATGCCGCATCAAACACTAATGAGACTGGTGCTGGTGTAGCAACTGACGTAAAAATGAACTCGCATTTTACTTACAAAGTAACTCCAGAAGAGCCAGGCTATGTGAATTCCAAAATTACGGCTGATAATACTACTCCAGAAGCGGTTTGGGATGAACTTAAACTGATTGCTAAGGAAGAGGTAAGTTTGAAATATGTCGCTAATTCGGCCGTGATTCATAACGATTGGGGCGTAAACGGAATGATTCTAGTAGCCGATAAGTTCTTCTCAAATGAGGGCGCACTGCTTGGCGTAGACTCTTTGAATGGCGTAGTGTTCGGTTGTGCAGAATTCTCGGGCTATGTAACCTACGAGATTAAAGCTGATGAAAAAGAAGTGATTATACCACCTTTGGAAAATTGTGATATTAACCCAGAAATGGAAGGTTGTAAAGACCCAGAGCCAGAACCGGAACCGGAGCCAACTTGTAAGACCAATCCAGAAATGGAAGGCTGTGATGAAATGCCAAATACTGGCCCAATGGAAATTATTCTAGCTGCAGCAATCTTGCTTGGCATTGGTGGCGGTGTATTTTACCTTGTTCACACTCGTAGGACTTTGGCTAAAGTAAACGATGCTATCATTAATGGCAACGGCACTGAAGTTCCCGAAGAAGAGCCAAAAGACAACGAGCCACAGGCTTAGGTCTTGGCAAAATAGGGAAAGTGTGATAGAATATCTCCTAGTAATTAATTTTTAAGGATTAATATGAAGAAAGCAGTTATCCTCGTCGGCGGAAAACAATATCTCGTCGAAGAGAAAGAGACCCTTAGGGTGGACCTCCTCCCTGAAGGAACCAAAGAGCTCACAACTGACGCTTTGCTTCTTATCGATGGCGAGACGACTACTGTCGGCACTCCAACCGTTAAGGACGTAAAGGTTACCGCTAAGGTAGTTGAGCCTAAGGTTGCTGGCGACAAAGTTCGCGTGATCCGTTATCATTCAAAGAAACGTGTTCACACTGAGACTGGTCATCGCCAGAAATACTCTGAGATCACAATCACTAAGATTGCTTAATAAAAATAAGCCCTTCTGTAGGGCTTATTTTTTATGTTATAATAGGCGTATATGGCGAAGGTAATATGTATTACAAATCAAAAGGGCGGTGTCGGTAAAACTACGACCGCAGTAAATTTAGCATACTATCTTTCGAAAGATAAGTTTAAGACTCTGTTAGTTGATTTTGATCCGCAAGGGAACGCAACTTCTGGCGTAGGCTTCGATAAGAATAGCCCAGACATTGGCCTCACCATGACAGAAGTAGTGATGGGTACGGCTGAGATTACTTTGGCGATTCGTCCGACCAAGTTCAAAAATTTTGATCTTGCACCAGCTACGCCAGAACTTGCCAATGCCGAAGTAGAGATTACCACAATGCAGCGTAAGTTTGTAAGACTACGTGATGCAATTCGTAAGATTGATGATCAGTATGATTTTGTGATTATTGATTTGCCACCTTCATTATCGCTTTTGACGGTGAATGGCATGATTGCAGCAGACTATTTGTTGTTGCCGGTACAGACCGAGTTTTACGCGCTAGAAGGTGTGGCACAGCTGCTTGAAAGCATGAAGCTGGTAATGAAGCAAGCAAACCCGGATTTGAAGCTTTTAGGCGTGCTTGCGACGATGTATGACAAACGTACGTCGTTGTCATCACAAGTTTACGAAGAGATTAAGAAATACTTTAAGAATTTAGTATTTAACACGACGATTCCGCGTAATGTGCGCGTAGCAGAAGCACCAAGCCATGGCGTGCCAGTGGGTGTATATGATAAGTTCTCGAAAGGCGCAAAAGCGTATCGTGATTTTACTAAAGAACTAGAGGAGAGAGTGAAATGAAAGGCGGACTTGGACGCGGTTTTGATAGTTTGATTCCAACTGAGCTTTTTGACGAAGAGTTTGATTTGACGGCGCAAGAAGACAAGAAGGGAAGCGAACTTAAAGAGATTCCACTTGAGCAGATTATTCGTGATGAAGAGCAGCCACGTAAAGAGTTTGTAAATGAGGCCATCGAGGCTTTGGCGGCGTCGATTAAAGAACACGGCGTATTGCAGCCAATCGTGGTAACGCGCGAAGATGGTAAGTATAAGATTGTAGCGGGCGAACGTCGTTGGCGCGCATCCAAGATGGCTGGGCTTAAGACAATTCCAGCAATCGTACGTACGCTTGATTTGCAAAATCGTTTGGAGCTATCGATTATCGAGAATGCTCAACGTGAAGATTTGAACGCGATTGAGCTTGCGACAGCTTATGCGAAACTTAAAGCTCAGTTCAACTTAACGGCTAAGGAAATTGCGACTAAGGTAGGTAAGAGTGAATCGTCGGTATTTAATACGATGAGGCTACTAAGCTTCCCGGACGATGTGAAGAAGTTGATCGTAAAAGAGAAGTTGTCTGAAGGTGTGATGCGTCCACTCGTGACGGCAGAGCCAGCTATGGTAGAGAAAGTGCTGCCAAAGATTATTGAAGAAGGCTGGACGGCACGTAAAGTTGAGCGTTATGTGGCAGATAACAAGAAGAAGAGCTCAGCGTCATTAGTTAAGAAAGATTTATATCATAAAGAAGAAGATGCACTGTCTTCCAAGTATGGTGTGACGGTAAAAATCGTGGGCCGTAGCTTGACGTTTAAGTGCAAGAACGAACAAGAACTGAAAGATTTAATTAAGAAGCTTTGAGGCAGGTTATGAAAACCGATTCGGAGCGAGTAGAAAAAGCTGTAGAGATGGCGCGTAAAGCGCACGAAGGACAGCTGAGAAAAACTGGCGAGCCATATATTAATCATCCTTTGGCAGTAAAGAAGATTCTTGAAGAGTGGGGAATGGATGAAGATACGATTATCGCGGGAATTTTGCACGATACCGTGGAGGATACTGATTTGACGCTCGATGCCATTCGCAAAGAGTTTGGCGAGTCGGTAGCGTTCCTAGTGGATGGTGTAACGAAGCTTTCGACAGCACGCAATGGAATGCGCGATATTGATACGTATTTGCCAGAGACGAAGGATAATTTTTTGCGCTTGATGATTGCGCTCGGTGACGACATTAGGGTGCTAATTATTAAGTTGGCAGATAGATTGCACAACTTAAGGACTTTGTCGGCTTTGCCACCAGACAAGCAGAAGAAGATCGCAAAGGAAACACTCGAGGTGTTTGCGCCGCTGGCGGATAGGTTGAACATGGGGCTCCTTAGGGTAGAAATGGCGGACTTAGCTTTTCGCTATGTAGATCCGAGGCGCTATGAATACTTAAAGAATTTGATTGAGAAATATAACCAGGCGGCCGAGAAAAGCTTGAAGAAGGTAAAAGACGAAGTGATTGTGGCGCTCGCGAAGGAGAAGATTCGAGCTGAAGTGTCGGGTAGAGTGAAGTCGGTCTATTCTTTACATAAGAAAATGGCGAAGCACGATCAGAACATTCACGAGATTTATGATTTGACGGCGCTGAGGATTATCGTAGATGACATCACGGATTGTTATTTGGCGCTGGGCGTGATCCATTCGCTATATATGCCGCTCGCTGGCAGAATTAAGGATTACATTGCCATGCCAAAACAGAACGGCTATCAGTCGCTACATACGACGGTGATTACGCCGGATAAGAAGATTATTGAATTTCAGATTCGTACACACGAGATGCATGAGTATGCGGAGAAAGGTTTGGCGGCGAGCTTTTATTATAACGAACAGAAGTTGACCGAAAATTATAAGAAAGGGAAGATTGAGCATTTGCCAACGAACCTTTTGTGGATTACAGAATTGCAGACGACCGCAGCAAGGCTTAAAGAAGGCAAGAAAGTAGATTTGAAGAAGCTGAAGCTGAACTTGTTTGCGGATAAAATTTTTGTATACACGCCGAAGGGTGACATCATCGATTTGCCAAAGGGTGCGTTGCCGCTAGATTTTGCGTATCGCTTGCATTCGGAAATTGGCGAGCACGTGATTGGCGTAAAGATTAATGGTAAGATGAGCAACTTGAACAAAAAACTTGAACAGGGCGACGTGGTGGAGATTTTAACAGGGAAGAATCAAACACCAAAGGAATCGTGGCTTAGTAAAATGTTTACTTCGCATGCAAAAAGTAAACTCAAAAGTTGGCTTAACAAAAACAATCAGGCATAAAAAATGGAGCCGATGGCAGGGCTTGAACCTGTGACCTGCTCGTTACGAATGAGCTGCTCTACCAACTGAGCTACATCGGCACCTGGCGCTATTATAGCACATTTTGAGAGGGTGTTGTATAATGGAGAAAAGGAGTTCTAATGAAATCAAAGGTGGAAATTATTAAGCGCCCGCTACAGCAAACTGGCGATGCGCTCAAAAAGAATGCTTGGATGTCGATATTAGAATCACTTGTAATGATAGTGATGGGTGTATTTTTGATTGCTTGGCCAACTGTCGTGATTAAGGCGATTTCTTATGTGGTCGGAACTTTCTTCGTGATTAAAGGTGGGTTTAAAATCATTAATTACTTTATGGTGAAGGGTCGCGAAGATTTCTTTAATAATGATTTACTCTCGGGCGTGGTGACGGTGATTATTGGTATTGCGGCGTTTGTACTAGGTGAGAATATTAGCGGCATCTTTAGAATTATTGTAGGTATCTTCTTGATTTACGAAGCACTCGTCAGGATGAATACGGCAATTAAACTTAATGCGGCAGGAATTAACTCGTGGCGTCCTATTTTGATTATGTCACTTGCAATGTTGCTACTTGGTATGATCGTGACGTTCTATGAAGGTGCCGTAGTGGTACTAATTGGCTGGATAATGCTCGCAAGCGGTCTCATCAGTATGTTCTCGGATATTATGTTTATCCAACACGTGGACAGCATCATTAGCAAGATTACCGATTTTGTAGATAAGGCTCAACATGAAGAAAATTAAAGACGATCTTTTGGAGATTTATACTAAGAATCGTAGCGTGCTAGTGCTGATGATTTGGGTTTTTGTGCTGTCGCTTGCGATTTTTATTTTCTCATTAACGAAGATTGATACGACGAGCTCAGTAGTGAAAGTTGGATACGGTGACATTGGCGGATATCGCGATGGCGTTTGGCTAAATATGTTGGCCTTTCCGCTACTTGCGTTGACGTTTGGCGTACTACACAATTTACTGGCAATTAAGATTTTTGAAAAACGTGGTGCCGGTATGGCGAAGTTCTTCTTGATTATCACGATGCTGCTACTACTAGGTGTGCTAGTGGTACTAATTCGCTTATCGAGTGAGGGTTAATGCGTAAAAACCTGGAGATACCGCAAGGGAAACGTACGCCGCTGTATCGTTTTTTTGAGATTCTACCAGGGGCGATTTCATACCTTGCGATTGTCTTGCTGTTTATATTATCGTTAATTGCACCGATTTTTGGTACGGTTTATCTATTCTTCATCATTGCGATTACTTTAGTGAAGGCGATTGCGGTGGCATATCGTACGGCACAAGGTTATAATGTGGTGCGCGAAGCTGGTAAAGTGGACTGGCACAAGCGAATGGAAGATTTAGCAGATCCGCACGCAGCGTATGAAAGATTGAGGGGACGAAAGTCTAAGAGCTATCATTTTCAGCAGCATCTCAATGCACTCAAAATGATGGTGGCGATGGAAAACGAATATCCGGATCCAAAAAAGATTTATCATGCAACAATTATGACTGCGTATAATGAAGGTTTGGAGACGTTGAAGCCGTCAATCCAAGCAGTGATTGATAATACTTTTTCGAGTGAGCGAGTAATTTTTGTACTGGCCTATGAGGAGCGTGGTGGGGAAGAGATTGAACGAAATGCCAAGGAGCTGAAGAAAGAATTTGGCGACAAGTTTTATGATTTTATATTAGTGAAGCATCCAGCGAATTTGCCGGGCGAGGTGATTGGTAAGGGTCCAAATTTGACTTACGCTGGCGAACGCCTGGAAGAGTATGTAGCAAAGAAAAAGATCCCAATCGAGAACGTAATTGTAACTTCGCTTGATAGTGATAACAGGATGGCACCAAAATATCTTGATGCAGTGGCGTATGAATTTATTACTCACCCGAATCGTCAGAGACTAAGTTATCAACCGGTGTCGCTTTTTATGAATAATATTTGGGATGCGCCGGCGCCAACGCGCGTGATTGCGGTGTCGAACTCGTTCTTTAATATTATTTCGACAATGAGACCACACTCTTTACGTAACTTCGCGTCACACTCGCAGCCTTTGCAGGCGCTTGCAGCAATGAGATTTTGGAGCAAACATACAATTGTGGAAGATGGGCACCAATATTGGCGTTCATTGTTTTTCTTTGACGGTGATTACGAAGTTTTGCCAATTAGAATCCCGATTTATCAAGATGCCGTGCTAGATGAAACTCTATGGAAGACGGTAAAGGCACAGTTTGTGCAAGTGAGACGCTGGTATTATGGCGCTTCGGACGTGGCATACGTGGGAACGAGATTGTTTACGAGTAGGGAAAAACGCAATGTGCCATTTGCGATACTGTTAGCAAAATTTTGGAGGCTTCTAGATGGGCACGTGACGCTTGCCATCATGGCACCGATCGTGGCGTTTGGTGGTTGGATCCCAACGATTATGAATTTGTCATCGCACGAGATGGTGGCATATAGCTTGCCAGGAATTGTGAGCATTGTGCAGTCGATTGCGTCAATCGGGCTTCTCGTGACGGTGCTATTTTCGCTCAAGATGTTACCACCAAGGCCGGCTAAGTATAAGAAAATGAAAACGATCTGGATGGTGGTGCAATGGATTTTGATGCCGGTTACATCAATTTTGTATCAGAGCTTGGCAGCATTTTACGCACAGACGCGTTTAATGCTAGGGCGATACATGGAGAAGTTCGACGTCACGCACAAAGTTGTCAAAAAGTAGCTTTTGCTCTAGAATATAGATATGAAGAAGCTATCTTTTGTGGTGCCGGTTTATAATGAACGTGAGGTAATTGGAAAGTTTTTAGAGCAGCACCTATATCCAGTGTTGCAGGAAATTTCTGGCTACGAGAACGAAATTATTTTGGTAAATGACGGTTCAGAAGATGGGACTTTGGAGATTATCCAAGAGCAAGCCGAGAAACATAAGAATGTAAAAGTGTTAGCATTCTCGAGAAACTTTGGTAAGGAAGCGGCGCTAACGGCTGGGTTAAAATATGCTAGCGGCGACGCAGTGATTACGATTGATGCAGACGGTCAGCAGCCGGCTGAGATTATTCCAGAGTTTATCAAGAAGTGGGAAGAAGGCGCCGAGATCGTGACGGGTGTGAGAGATCGTTTTACGAAACATGGCTTGGTGGCACGTACCGGCTCAAAGCTTTTCTATAAGATGCTGAGAGCGATGGGAACTAAGAGCACGGTGCCAGGCTCGACGGATTTCAGATTGCTTGATCGCGTGGCAGTGGACGAGTTCAATAGATTGACTGAACACAATCGCATCACGCGCGGACTAGTGGATTGGATGGGTTTTAAACAAGTGCACGTGGATTATACTTACGGGTCGAGGATAGCAGGGAAGCCATCTTATACGTTTAAAAAATTGTTCAATTTAGCGATCGATAGTTTTGTGTCTTTGTCGACTACGCCATTGGTGATTTTTGGTTATATTGGTGCGTTTATTACGGTAGGGGCGTTCCTTTTGGGATTGTTTGTGATTATCCAGCAGCATTTGTTGGGTGACCCATTGGGACTACGTTGGAATGGTGCAATCCAGCTATCGATTTTCATTACTTTCTTGGTGGGATTAGTGCTAATTTCGCAAGCAATTACGGCGCTATACATTTCACATATTCATGCAGAGGCACAAAATCGACCATTATATATTGTTAACCAAAAAGCTTCGAGAGGAATTAAGACGAAAAATGAAAAAGCTTAAAACTTTACTTATTCCAGTAGTTTTGTCGGTGTTGTTCGTAGTGCTGGCGATGGTACAGATGAACTTGTCGATATGGCACGATGAAGCGTACTCGGCATATTTAATTAGAGGAAATTTTGCAGATATCTGGAATTTGACAGCGATTGATGTGCATCCGCCACTATTTTATTTCTGTCTAAAAGTGTGGTCGATGATGTTTGGCAACTCCGAGATTGCGCTAAGAATGATGTCGGTGATGTTTGGCGTGGTGGCAATATTTGTAGCATTTTATCTGTTAAAAAAATTGTTCAATACCAAAACGGCTAGTATTGCTACTTTTGTAATGACGTTGTCGCCACTATTTATTCGTTATGCTGAAGAAGCTAGGATGTACACCATGGTGCTAGCGATTGCGTTAATTTCGACACTAGTGATGGTGATGGCTATCTCGCGCGATAAAAAGGGAAAATGGAATTTTTGGTGGTTGCTATATGGAGTGATGTTGGCGGCCGGTATGATGACGCATTACTTTATGGCGTTGGTATTTGTGGCGCAGCTGCCTTATCTAATTTATCGGTACCGAGCTAAGATTTGGCGACTAGATTTGATATTGGGATATGCGGTGGCGATATTATTATTTGTGCCATGGTTACCAAAGTGTTTGGCGCAGGTAACGAATGTACAAGGTGGGTTCTGGATTCCGGAGCTAACCGTAGCGACTGGATTTAATTTCTTAATTGAAGGGCTAGTTTATGCGGCGGATGCGACTTGGATTAAGGGCTGGGAAGCGTTCTTGGTGTTGGCTGCGGTGGTGGGACTAGTGTATTTGGTAGTGAAGTTTGTGAAGACAATGAAGTCGGAAGAGAAGAGTGGCCGTGATAGCGTAATGCTATTGGTGTTTTTGACGCTAGTGCCGCCAGTGTTGCTGATGATTTTATCTTTGCCGCCGCTCAAGCCGATGTTTGAGACAAGGTACTTGATTACGTCGATGACGATAATGTGGATGGTCTTAGGTGTGATGCTGGCCAAAACTAAGCTGAATAAAAAAGGCTTGGCGATGGCGGTACTTGCGATCATTACGGTGGCAGTAGTTGGTATTAGTGGTGTGTATTCGCGCTGGGCGAACAGCGACATTAATGTATTGCTGGCTGACATTAAGACGCATTCTAATAATACGACGGTGGTGGCGGGCACGGAACGGGTTTATCTTGATGTGATCTTTTATGAGGGCGAGGATTTGAAGGTATACGGCGTGTCGGAATACTATCATTCGGACAATGGGGCGTTTGCGCCAATGAAACAATATCGTTATAAGATTATGGATACAATTAGTGAAGTGCCGGAGAGGGAATACTGGATGATTTTTGAGACCGGCGCGGAAGATTTGCCTGATTATGTAGAGCGTATTGATACGGATGAGCATATCGCTGTGAAAGTGGTGAAATAGTAGGTTTTTAGGGGTGGCTTTAAGCATAAGCTCATTGACACTAAGCGGCAAATGTGATATAATAAGAGTATACCAGCACTGATGCTCGGTGCGATGGTAAATATATTTTCACGAGGGGGGTGAAAAGGATGAGTAAAGAGCTATATAGCACCTGCGAAGCGAATGGGCTCAAATGGGCTAAAGAAATAGCCAAAAGGCATGAACCCGGCGGGGACTTATATATCCCTGGTAACAGAGTGAGAGTGGAACATGGCGAAGTGCCGTGCTTCAGCTCAGCGTTGCCGAATAGCGACGCCTACGGCAGGACAGAGCCCGGTTATCATATAATCGTTGAAAACGATCGCCGTTAAAGCGCTGCTCCTCCGAAGCCCTGCGTCATAGACGCGGGGCGATTTTTTTGTAAAGGTGATGAGGGGCAAGGAACCTCGCGCTTGCGCGATGAGGGGCAGGGAACGATGAGGGGCAGGGATGTCGCTCGCTTCGCTCGCTCCATTCGAACCCCCTTGCGAGGCAAGCCACCACTAGCAGAAATAAAATAAAGAGCCTTGGGCTCTTTCTTTTATTTCTGGTGGGTGATGAGGGGCTCGAACCCCCGACCTTCTCGGTGTAAACGAGACGCTCTAGCCAACTGAGCTAATCACCCGCTTTAAATATTATATCATATTTTTGAGTTTTGAGGTATAATTATATCTATAATTTTAACCAAAAAGAAAGGATAAAGCATGCAGGAAAATGCAGATATTATGAAAATGCGTCATACCCTCAGTCATGTCATGGCTGCTGCGGTAAAGGAACTTTATCCTACAACAACATTTGGCGTTGGCCCAGCAATCGACAACGGCTTTTATTATGATATCGATTTTGGTGATACCAAGGTATCTGATGCGGATTTGAATAAGATTGAAAAGAAGATGCGTGGCATCATTGCGCAAGGCTGCAAGATGGTGCGTCGTGAAGAATCGCGCAAGGATGCGCTTGATTGGGCAAAGAAAAACGGCCAAAAGTACAAAGTTGAATTAATTAATGATTTGCCAGAAGATGAAACCATCTCGTTCTACGATATGATAACGCCAAATGGCAAGGTGCTATTTGAAGACCTTTGCAAAGGCCCACACGTAGACTCAATGAAAGAAATCGGCGCGTTTAAGCTCGTACGCCTGGCTGGCGCCTATTGGCGTGGCGATGAAAAGCGCGAGATGCTAACGCGTATCTATGGCGTAGCCTTTGAGACCGAAGAAGAGCTAGCCGATTATCTAAAGCAGCAAGAAGAAGCTAAAGCGCGTGATCACCGTAAACTTGGTAAAGAGCTCGATTTGTTCTGTTTCTCAGACCTCGTGGGTGCAGGTTTGCCATTATTTACGCCACGCGGTACGATTTTGCGCGACCTTGTAAATGATTTTACTCAGGGCTATCGCTTGCGCTGTGGCTATAAGAAAGTTTGCATTCCGCACATTGCGAACGTTGAGCTTTATAAGACTTCGGGTCACTACGAGAAATTCCCAGAGTTACTACGCTTCGTTAGTAGCGAGTCGGGTGACGAGCTAGCGATCAAGCCAGTAAGCTGCCCACATCACAGCCAAATCTTTGCCAGCGTGCCACGCTCTTATAAGGAGCTCCCAATTAAGTATCTCGAAACGACGATGGTGTATCGCGATGAACGTAAGGGTGAGCTTGGTGGTTTGTCTAGGGTTCGTTCGATTACGCAGGACGATTCACACGTATTCTGTACGGATGACCAGGTAGAGGGAATCTTTGGTGAGTTGATTGAATCAGCTAAAGACCTCTATGCTCGCATTGGTATGAAGCTTAAACTTCGCCTTTCGTTCCGTGATGATAAAGACGGCTACATTGGCGATGCTAAAATGTGGGAGAAAGCTCAGAATTCGATCCAGAAGATGGCTGATAAGTTTAAGATGGATTACTTCATTGGCATGGGCGAAGCCGCGATGTACGGGCCAAAAATGGACTTTATGGCGGTAGATGCGTTAGGTCGTGAATGGCAACTCGCTACGGTGCAGCTAGATTACGCTTTGCCAAAGCGCTTTGGCCTAGAATATGTGGATGCTGATGGCTCGAAGAAGACGCCAATTATGATTCACTGTGCATTGATTGGTTCGATTGAACGTTTCTTGTCGATTTACATTGAGCATACGGCTGGTTGGTTCCCATTCTGGATGGCGCCAGAGCAGGTAAGAATTGTAACGGTGGATGATTCGACCGACGAATATGTGGCTGAGATTCGTAAAGTACTTGATGGCGTAGTATTAGACGATCCAATCAAGAACAATACGCTTAGATATTCGCTCGATACGACGGATGATTCGCTTGGCAAGAAGATTAAGCGTGCAACTGGACTCAAGATCCCTTGCATTCTAGTAGTTGGTCCAAAAGATGCGGAAGCCCGTGAGGTGTCGGTAAGACTTCGTGATAAGGAGGAGAAAGTGAAACTGGAAAAGCTTGATGAGTACCTCCGTAACCTCAAATAGTTTTGATAAAGTAATCGTAATCCTCGGCCCAACCGGGTCGGGGAAGACCGGTATGGCTGTAAAACTCGCTAAGGCAATTGATGGCGAGGTGATTTCGGCTGACTCGCGCGCGATCTATAAGGGCATGGACGTGGGAACGGCCAAGCCTTCTGCTGCCGAAATGGAGGGGGTGCCGCATTTTGGGCTCGATTTGGTGGAGCCGGGGGAAAGATTTACGGTGGCGGATTTTAAGGCGTATGCGGAAGAGAAGATCGCAGAGATTCGGGCGCGTGGGCACGTGCCGATTATTGCTGGCGGGACGGGGCTATATATTGATGCGTTAGTATATGACTACCAGTTTGGCGATGAACGAAAAACGGCGGCGCCAGACAGAGATAGTTTATGTACAAATTATTTGCTCATTGGCGTAAAGTGGGGAACGGAAGAGTTACGAAAGCGTTTGAAGAAGCGTCTTGATGTGATGTTTGATGAACCGCTGTATACGGAAACCCGCGAGCTCGTACAAAAATATGGATGGGGTTCACAGGCAATGAAGAGTAATGTGTATAAATTTGTATGGCAATATTTGAATGGTGAAATCAGCTTAGAAGAGGCAAAAGAAAAAAGTTTTTACGAGGATTGGCATCTCGCGAAACGACAACTTACATGGTTTAAACGAACACCGGAAATTATTTGGCTAGAACTTGAAAAAATTTATACATACGTGCTAAAATATATACAAGATGAGCAAAGAAACTAGCACGCCACTTGAAAAATTATTTGGCTCGAAGACGCGAGCTAAGTTGCTCAAACTCTTTTTCGAAAATCCTGAAAAATCTTTTTACGTACGTGAGATGTCACGCGTAATTGATGAACAAATTAATTCGGTACGTCGTGAACTTTTGAATCTCGAAAGTATTAATGTGATTAAAAGTGAGACGTTTGACAATAAACTATATTACTCTGCCAACAATAAAAATTTGTTCTATCGTCCACTAACGGAAATTTTTAAATATGGCGACACGAGCAAAGCTGACGGCAAAGCACCAAAAGAAAGCGCGTGGGAAGAAGCTACGCGTCCGGTCAAGAATTATCTACGCGGACTTGTAGTGATTAATCGTTTGCCGGGACAAGATGGTCTAGATTTAATCATTATTGGTGATGACAAGACCAAGAAGCTGACGCGTTGGGCGGAACTAGTTGAGAAGAAGCAGGGAAAGCCACTTAACTATGCAATCTTTGCAACGGACGACTTTATCTATCGCAAGAGCGTGCATGATCGCTTCTTGATGGATGCGCTCGAGATGGAAATTTCGGAAATTATCGATTTAGACGGAATTATTAAGTAAAAGGAGAAAATATGTTTGACATTGAAAGTAAAAACCAGGACGAAATCACGATTAATACTAAAAAATCTTCGATTACTTTTAACATCGCAGATGCGATAATCGATGCTGGGCTTGAGATTGGCAAAATTGCTGGTCCTGGCGAATTCGAAATTGACGAAGCTACGATTCGTGGCATTGCAACCGAGAGCGGCAAAACGATTTATGATGCAGAAATTGGTGGCGTACATGTAGGAATTGTGGGGCCGATTGAAGAAGGCCTTGATGATCTTGGCGTGGCGGATATTTTGTGTACTTCGTCGATTAGGGCAGTACGCGAGATTGAGCCAAAGTTGGTAGTCTCGATGGGTAATGTAGACGGTATGGTGTCTGAACTCAAACTTACCGCCAGGACTGAGAAGAAGCTCAAGGTGAAGAGCCTGGATAGCTTGCCAGCAACTAAAGAAGTTATAGTATTAAACTAATATGATTGATCTTGGTGGAATCTTAATCACGCTCGCAATCATTTTGGTGTCGATGACTTTGCACGAGCTGATGCATGGAGTGACGGCTTACTGGTTGGGCGATACGACGGCCAAGGAAGATGGCCGGTTAACACTAAATCCATTAAAGCACCTGGATCCGATTATGTCGGTGGCGCTACCGTTAATGCTGGCGCTGATGCGTGCACCGATTTTTGGTGGTGCGAAGCCGGTACCAGTGGACTCGCGCAACTTAAAAGGCGGAGTATGGGGAATGGCACTAGTGGCGCTAGCGGGACCACTGACGAACTTCATCTTGGCGCTAGTGGCGTTTTTGATTTTTTGGAATACGAGCGGTACGGTGTCTGACGTGGCGCTGTCGGCAGTGTCGATTAACCTAGGGTTTATGGTGTTTAATCTATTTCCAATTCCGCCACTGGATGGGTCAAGAATTGTGTACGCAATTGCTCCGGATAAGGTGAGGGAATTGATGAAAAATTTTGAACAGTACGGGCTGCTCATTGTATATATATTATTGTTCATTTTCGGTACGGCTTTTTCACAGGTGATGCTAGGGGCGATAAATGGCATACTGAAGTTCTTCTTGCTACTAGTTGGGGCGCCAGTTTAGTGCTATAATAATAGTGGTCCTGCTCACAACATGATTTTCCTGAATAATCATGTTTTAGGGATTTCGTGGCATACATCCGTGGATGTAGCGCATAAGATTTTACCCACCTTGTATATATTACGGGGAAAACAGGTGAGCAGGGTCGCTTAAGGACGGTGGGAATGAAACAAAGAATTCGCGTAGTGGGAATTATCAAAAACGAGGAGGGGGTCTTAGTTTTGAAGCGCAGCCGTGGTCGTAGTGAAGACCCGGTTTTTTGGGAACTTCCAACCGGTAAGATTGCTTTTGGTGAACAACCAGAAGAGGCGATGGGTAGGACGCTGCTCGAAGAAGCAGGACTTAATGTGGCCTCGGTGCATCTAAAAGACGTAGTAACATTCCTTGCGCCAGAAGGGGCGAGCCAGCTGAGTAATTTATATATTGTTTACGAAGTGACGACGAGGGACGATACGAGGCCGGAGGCACGTGGTCGTTATACGGCGTATAAATTTGTAAAGGATTTTGCAAATACTGGAATTAAGCTAAATGAAACTAGCGCAATGGTGCTAGAGCTTGAGGATGGTAAGACATCTGGTGGTAAGGTGCTACCAAGAAGCGCGGCCAACTCGGTGACGGTGTATGTGGATGGTTCCTCGAGAGGAAATCCAGGTGCAGCTGGTATTGGTTATTGCTTGGTGGACGAAAATGGACATACGATTAAGCGTGGTGGGGAGTTTATCGGATTTGCAACTTCACGCGTAGCAGAATATTATGCCTTGAAAGAGGGGATTGAACAGGCGATGGAGATGGGGTTAAAGTCTGCTAGATTCATTTCGGACAACTTGATGGTAGTGAACCAGATGAACGGCATTTTTAAGGTTAAGAACACTGACATTAAGCCGATTTATAATGATATTCAAGAGATGTTGAAGAATTTTACAGCGGTGTCGTTTACGCATGTGCCAAGATTGCAGAATGCGGCGGCCGACAAAGAAGCGAATTTGGCGATTGATAGAGTTTTAAAGCATCAGCAGGATGACTTTTAGAGAGATTTGTGGTAAAATATAGGGGAGCTTGAAAGACGATCGCTTGAGTACTCCTCAAGAGGAAAGTCCGGGCAGCACAGAGCATGATAGTCGCTAACGGCGACCGTTCGTAAGAATAGGGAAAGTACCACAGAGACAATACAGCCTTTTGGCAATGGTGAAAAGAGTGGGGTAAGAGCCCACAGCGCTTATTGGTGACAGTAGGCGGAGGCAAACCCTATCAGCTGCAAGGAGTGCTACGTACCTTGGCTCGAGGATGCACGTTCACCGCTTGAACCAGTTGGCAACGGCTGGTCTAGATAGATGATTGTCGACTATATATTATATATAGGTATATAGTTACAAAACCCGGCTTAAAGAGAGCTCACATCAAAAAACCTCCCGAGAAGGGAGGCTTTTTGATTTAGCTTATTTAGCTTTTGGGGTCTCGATGAGGCCTTTTTTCTTAAGAGTCCTAAGTGCAGATGTGGAAACATTGCATTTGACTTTTTGGCCATTAATAACAAGCGTACGCTTGGTTACATTTGGTTTGAAGACCTTACGAGTGTGGCGTTGGGAGAATGAAACGTTGTGACCGTACATTTTACCCTTACCGGTAATTTCGCAGATAGCCATGTTATTTCTCCTTTACCATTTTTACGATTGCTTCGAAAGCTTTTTTGTTGTTAACGGCAAGATCGGAAAGAACTTTGCGATCGAGGTTAATGTTTTTAGCTTTCATGCCGGCGATAAGCTGGGAATAAGAGATTCCGAGTTCGCGGGAAGCGTTGTTGATACGAGTGATCCAGATAGCTCTTAGGTCGCGTTTTTTGTTGCGACGATCACGATAAGCGTAGCGAAGAGCTTTGATGACACCTTGGTTACCAAGGCGGAAGCTGCGGGTGCGGGCATGTTGCATGCCTTTAGCGGCAGTTAAAATTTTCTTATGTTTCGCATGTGCTGCGACTCCACGTTTTACTCTCATGATTAAACTCCTAATGCAGTCTTAACGTTTTTCTTGATTTTGCCGTTGATAACTGCAGCAGTTTTCATGTTGCGTTTGCGGGCTTTGGATTTTTTGGCAAGAATGTGGTTGCCATAGGCGCGTTCGCGGACAAGTTTGCCAGTAGCGGTGATCTTGATGCGCTTAGCGGTGCCTTTATGCGTTTTTAACTTTGGCATAGGGTTTCCTTTAGTTATAGTTTTTATTTAAAGAACGAACGGGGAACCTTGGAAGTAGGAAATTACTTCTTCCGTATTCCGACCGATAGGTTGCGACCGCTCATCTGAGGCTTGCCTTCGACAATGGCGTTTTCGGCGAGTTCGTTTAGAACTTTGTCGAGGAGCTCTTGACCGAGCTCTTTGTGTGCCATTTCACGACCGCGGAAGACGATTAAGATCTTGACGTGGTCGCCGTCTTCGAGGAATTCTCGAATTTTGCGGATCTTGATGTTAAGGTCGTTGTCGCTGATTTTGAGGCCAATCTTCATTTGCTTGAGCTCGGATTGTTTTTCGCGAGCTTTCTTACGATTTTTGGCTTCTTCTTTCATCTTTTGGTATTGGTATTTACCCCAATCGATGATTTTAACAACGGGTGGATTGGCGTTAGCGGCGATTTCCACTAAGTCGACTCCAGCCTCTCTCGCAAGAAGTTGGGCTTCTTTGCTTGACATGATACCAAGCTGCTCTCCATTAGAACCGATTACGCGAACTTCTGGGTAACGGATATCTCCGTTGAGTTTGGTGCGTGATGAATTGTTGCTAATGGTATTCCTTTCTTCTCTTGAATTAACCTAGGGGAATTATAGCAAAAAATAGGGAAAAAAGCAAGAATATTTTGCGGATTTGATTTTTTGGTTTTTAGGGCTGGCGGCGGCGGAAGGTGAGGGCTTCGGCGAGATGGTTTGCGTCGATCTGCGGGGCCTTTTCGAGGTCGGCGATGGTTTGAGCAACTTTGATGGTTTTGAAATAGGAGCGGGCGGAAAGCTGGAGTTTTTCGGAAGCGGATTTTAAAAATTTGCGGGCCGAGGGGGTTAATTTTAGCTCGGTGCTGACCTGAAAAGACGAGAGATTGCCGTTCATAGTATATGAATTTTTATAACGGAGATACTGCTGCAAAATGCTCTCTGTTATTGTATTTTTTACAACATTATGTTCTGCGGAAGTAGATTTGGGAGGCAAAAAGAGGGAATCGTTGTCGACTTTTTCGACTTCTAGACACATATCGATGCGATCAAGCAACGGGCCGGAGAGTTTTTTCTGGTAATTATGAATCTCGGTGGCAGTGCAAGTGCAGGTATGAGTGGGATCGCCGAGATAGCCGCAAGGGCAGGGGTTCATGGTGGCAATGAGGATGAAATCGGCTGGGTAAGTGGTCTTTTGATTGGCGCGCGAGATAGTAATTTTTTTATCTTCTAGAGGCTGACGAAGCGATTCGAGTACGTTGCGAGAAAATTCGGGGAGCTCGTCGAGAAAGAGAATGCCTTTGTGGGCGAGGGAAATTTCGCCAGGACCGGTGCTACCACCGATAATGGACGTGAGCGAGGCAGTGTGATGGGGGTTTCTGAAGGGGCGAGCGGTGATGGCGTGGTCAGTCTCGAGGTTAGCTAGGGAATAAATTTTGGTAATTTCGATTTGTTCTTCGGGGGTGAGGGCAGGGAGGAGACCCACGGCGGTCTTGGCGAGCAGGGTTTTGCCGGCGCCAGGAGGGCCAGAGATGAGTAAATTATGGCGCCCAGCGATAGCAATAGTAAGAGCGCGCTTGGCGAGTTGTTGGCCATGAATGTGGTCTAGGACGGGCGAATTTGGGCTCAAATTTGGCGTTTTAAGGCCGGTTTGGAGGTTTTTCTGAGTGTTTAGGCGGATTTGGCCTTTTAAGTGCTGGTAGAGGCTTCCTAGCGATTCCGCGCCGTAGACGGTGATGTCTTTGATGAGGCTAGCCTGGGGAAGATTTTTGAACGGAATAAAGACCTCTTTGAAACCGGATTTTTTCGCGAGTTCAATGATATTGATGATGCCTTTTACGGGGCGGAGCTGGCCACTTAGGGATAATTCGCCGACAAAAAGACGATTTTTGA
>JAEEGL017153724.1_pt1 | contig 30022 bp, 31 predicted proteins | sample 9134231 | NCBI WGS metagenome assembly JAEEGL01 (sample SAMN16246548, study PRJNA631951) | gut metagenome | biome: gut microbiome; feature: rumen; material: fiber-attached | host: Bos | place: Iran: Karaj | collected 2018-10 | reverse complement strand
GCTGCACCCACAGCACCACCGAACTTGGTCAAAGCACCCACATTGATACCCAGTGCCTGACCAAATCCAGACAAAGACCTACCGGCTGTCTGACATCCCTGTTGGAAGTTCTGTATCTGACCCCTGGCTGTCTTGAGGTCTTGGCTGAATGTACCTGTACGGAGCAGGAGTTGGACCACTAAATTATTCATATATAATCAATTATTTTTTATTCAGTCTGTCTTCCATAGCCTTCATCTCTTTCCTCATATTCTCTATTTCTTCAGGTGTGTCTTCTATCTTTTCTACCTTCTCATCCCAAGGAAACTTCATCTTCTCAAACATATTGACTGGTTTTGTACTCTGCTGACACCAATTAATTATCAACCTTGCCAGATCCCAGGAAGTCTTGTCCTTCATCCACATATTCTCCATCAATGTCTCAATCTCATAGAACTGCATCTTATCTAACACATAACCTGGGTCTATCCCACACTGTAAGACCAGAATGGAATAGATCTCCCTTATTGTGCGTTTCTTCCCTTCCTTGTCACTTTTTTTTTATCTCCAAAATCCCTCTTCTTCACTTCACTGGACACAAACTCATTGAATTCAACCATCACTTCAGGGTGGCTGTCACTGTGATCAATAAACTCACTGAAATCAAGGGGAGGGTTGTCCTTATTTGAAATGATACAGGCATAACAGAAGATGTAAGTATCCAGGAGTGTATTGACCTCAAAAGGTTTACCTGCCATTTCTTCAAAAACAAACATAGGTCTCAAACCGTATGTCAACTCATAATTTTTTCCGTTTATTTCCATAACAATCTAATTTAAGTTTATCTTATATATTTATGGGTACAAAAAAAGGATGACCTCATTTGACCATCCTCAATAGATCCTTATAACTTTGAAAGAACCGTCTGAATTATAAACTCTGTGTCCATACTTTTTACCTAATCTGGCAGATGGTTTCCCTTTCTTTGCTTCCCTCATTTTTCTTCTCTGTTCATCTGTCATCTTTTTACCCTTATTTCCTGGTGACTTACCCTTCCTTGATTCACTCATCTTCATAAGAGTTTCTTTACTATAAACTTTTCCTTTATGTTTTTCACTTATTTTTCTTTTTGTCTCTTCAGAAGTTTTATGACCTTTCCTTACATCACTCATCTTTCTTTTTGTTTCTTCACTTAAAAGACCATTCTTTCCACCTTCACTTGAATTATATCCATTCTTTATACTGTTATACTGTTTGATAAAAAATGGTTCAAGTTGATTAAGATACTCTATAACTTCTTCCTTATTATCACCTATTACTTTCATCAATGTTGTGTACTCAAAGTTCTCTGGACTATACTTTTCCCTTGCATTATCTATCTTAATACCACCATATCTTTTTGCACAAAGAAAATTATACCTTCTCCTTTCTTCATCAATAGTCTGTCCAATGTAGTACTTACCACTTGGACTCTTGTATCTGTATATAACTCCTTCTATCATATACTAAAAATAACAAAGAAGGGTGTGATTTTTGGTCACACCCTTAACTTTTTTTCAACTTTTTTAAGCATCTACTGTCAATGCACCTTTCCCAGTGAATGTCAGCGAGAATGAACCGTTGTCGTCGACCGGGGCGTTTACGTCTATTGAACTGATGATAGCCTTACCTGACAATACAGTACCTGTTGCAGGAACAGCCCATCCGCCCGTAGGTACACCGGTTGTACTATCTGCTGCAACACCAAACTTGAGGTCAAGAACAGTACCAGCTGCATAGTAACCATACACATCAGCAAAACCAATACCCTCGACAGTGTTTGCATAAAATGCTTCTGCTGTGATAGTCCAAGACAAAGTATCAATATCCTGGTCATCCCATTTGCCAGACGCAGCATCTGGAAGGTCTTTGTGACTTACAGAAATTGTACTTGCACTTGTAGAAAGAGTGTGATTTGTGCAGAAACCAATGGATTTGTATGATCCATCACCTGCCTTTACAAAGCACATAAGTTTTTTTCCGCGAACAATATTACTCATAGTATACTATTTTTTAATTATTATATTTATCTCTTTAACATAAGCATTCTCTACATAGTCTTCACTTATGCTCTCTATATTTATGTCCAAGACAGTCTCCAGCTCAAGAAGTTTGTCAACTGCATCACTGCAAAGATCACAGACAGTATCATATTTGTCTGATACCACATTGACCTGGATGTTGTAAATCCAGTCATAGATACCATCCTTGGTGTTCTCTGGTCTTCCCTGGACAGTCCTGTATATAATGAAAGGAAATTTGGTAGTATTTTCTGCCACCAATGGGTAGGTGGAACACACACTACTTAATTTCGGATATATTAAAGCACCTATATTTACCATCTCTTTTTCTACTTTTTATTCCAGGCCTTAAGGATAGAATCTCTGATATTCTCATCCAGGTTATTTACAGCCTCATTCTGTCTCTGTCTTACTGCTGTAGCAAAGAACCACTTTGGTTTTATCTCACCCCTGTTCCATCCCTTGGTGGTCTTCCTCAATGTTGTACCCTTCTCAAACCACTTCAATCTGAACTCCTTCATTATGTGAACCTTACCATAGGAATCCTCTGTCTTACCTATATATACAGATGTCTTAACACCCTGCAACATAGAAATATACTTCTTACCATTCTTACCCACATATGGTTTGTTCACATTCTTTATCCCACTGTTCCTCAAGTTCTGCTTGGTCTGTTTCAGGATAGGATCCAAAGACTTCTTCATACCATTCCTGTAGGCCTTGTTCATCTGCTTGAAGGACAGGTTGGAAAGAGCCTTGATTACCTCTTTGTCATCTACAGTTATACCACCATTAATCATTTACCAACTCTGTAGTTATCCTTATGCTCTGGTTGTGTTTGTTCTTTTCAATACACAATATCCTGTACTGTCTTCCTTCCCACTCAACCCTGTAGAGTTCATCAAAGTCATAACCCTGTCTTATCTCAAAGTTTACGTGATGGGTGAAGAAGATGTCACCATTCTCATTGGCTCTGTCCCCTCCAGAATAGGTCATCCTTGCCCTGCAGTGATGGTCAACCACATATGTGTTGTCCTCACTACCTGTCTCTGTCTTTACCTTCACCAACTTGAGGAAGGTTATCTTCTCTGTGAGTGTTCCTGCCTGCATCTTCTTATGCCTTGTTTATATAGTTCCTTGCCAATGCAATCAAATACTCATAACTGTGTGGTACAGGATGTGGGGTTCCATAGGTGACAGACTCCCTGTTGGCATATAGTGTTCCTATCAACAACAGCATAGCCTGAACCACAGAAGCAGGAAGCATACCTGTACAGTCCTCAATGTCCTTCAGTGAATAAAGATTGAGGTCTCTCTTCACAGCATCCTCTGCAACAGTGATAAGATCCGCCAGGTACAAATCATCATCCTGGTGGTCAATTATCAAGTGTCTCTTTACATCATTTACTGACAAGTACATTATTAAAAACTTTTAATTATATTAAAAAGGGACTGGGACGAATTTCCCAGTCCCGGAAAGAAAGAAAGAAAGTTATGGATTATTCGGAACCACCAATGACATAAGCCTTGATAGCACCTTCTCTCCTTACTTTTGCATCAAAGAAGGCATTGATAACCAACCTGATAGCATTCTTGGTAGCAAGGGTGTAAGGGTCAACAACAATGTCAATTGAACCCCACTGTGCAACTACCAACTCTCTGAAGTCACCGAATGCCCAACCACCGGCAACAACATTTGAAGATGCTGATACTGGATAACCGTCAACCTCATTTCCCTGCATCAAGAGTCTGAGATCTGACTTCTCACCAGAAATGGTGGTCTGCTTGAAAGCTGACTTTGCAGAAGGACTCATAACAAACCTCTTGTCACCAAGATAGTCAGTGAGGTCAGCCTCTGCATCACATACCTCTGCATAAGAAGGATTGGCCTCTTCTGCATTGTAGAAGATACCTGCTGGTTTTGTAGTTGAACCAGCCTCATCACCAAAGATAGTTTCCTCCAATTTACTGATCAAGGCATTTACAATGTCTGACCTTAAAAGTTCCTCTGCACCTACTGAATCCTGGACAAGGAACTGCTTGCTGATGTCAATGTAAGCAGTAAGTCTCTTTGGTGAAAGTTCAACAGTGTCAAACTCACCCATACCATTGTCAGCAGTTGCCATCTCACCCTTCCAACCACAAGTGGATCCACTGTAAGTAGGGATACTGATGTTACCTACAAGACCTGTGAGGAATGTAGCACCAGCTTCTGCAAGGATAGACTTACCTCTGAGCGGTCCAAGGATATTGAGCTTGTCTGTAGGGACAATTTCCTGACCCTGGGTTTCTACTGTAGCAACAATAGTGTTATCAGTGTCTGCTCTTTCTTCTACAGGAAGCTGAATCTGACCGGAATAGGAAAGACCTGACTTCCTCATCTCCTGAGCACCCATTTCAATGACTGAAAGGGCATCTTCATTGATGTTCCTGTTATTAACAACATCATTGATAGCTTTAATTAATGAAAAATTCTTCATATTCTTATTTTGTTTTATATTGTTTCTAATCTCCTTTGGTTCAGATTCTTCCTGTACCTCTGGTGTATTTTCTTCTTTTACTTCTTCCACTGGTGTCTCTTCCACCTGTGGTTCTTCCCTGACCTCTTCCTTAACCTCTTCAGGGATCTGGGTCTCTTCCTGTGCCTTGAATGCATCCAATGACCTCAATGCCACTGAAGTACCCTCATAGGCAGGATTGGCAACTATAGATACATCATAAAGACCTCCAATCTTGTTGATAGTCCTCAGATATGTACCATCCTCTTCCTTTGTCCAGGACTCACTCTCCACTGTGAATGCAAATGAAGACTGTGAATAATCACCTCTCTTCAGACCTTCCACAACCTCATCACCAAGGTTTGTGTGTGGAGCATCAAAAGCATACTTGAGTCCTCTCTCATCAAGTTCAAGGGACAGACTTCCTTTACCATTCCTTGACCTGGCAAGGATACCCCTTTCAGTATTGTGGTCAAGTAGTGCCTTCACATCACTCCTCTCAATGACACCATCAAATGCACCCGGAGCAATGACCTCCTTAAATCCACCCAAATCAAGACTTCTGGAATTGAAGACAGAACCATATCCTTCAATATGCCTGGATCCCTCTTCTCCTCTTAATTCCAGATTAAAGTTTCTATATTCAATATTGTCCATTTACCAACTATTTCTTTTATTTATTTATGGTTGATGCCATTCACCGGGTTCACCCTTCCTGTGTCCTGCATCAAACTTACCTTCCTTGATGTCAAAGTGGACTTCAAATCCATATACACTGGCAGCAAGTACAAATATTTGAGCAATCAATATCAAGACTGAACCATCTATTACTCCACCAGGGGGAGTCAACATTCCCCAAACTCCAAAACCAACACCTATAAGAAATAAGAAAATAAAGACAGGAATCTTGTGCTTGTTATTGCCCATAATGAATAACCATATATCACTATATTTATGGAAATGAAAAAAGGCCAATCAAATGACTGACCTTTTCCTTACATTTGTTCCTATATGTGTTGGATCAATTGTACCATTCCTGATTCTTGTCTCATACCACCTTTGTGTCCTGGTACCATAAAGATTGTTATAACTACCTGTACACCATTCCAGGTTATCTTTTATGTTGTTTCCCTTGTTCTCATCCTTATGATTCACATAGGGTAAGTTATCAGGGTTTGGAATAAATGCTTCTGCAACTAAGATGTGGACATATTTATTATATATTTTGTGTTCCTTACAGAACATAACAGTTTTATACCCATTACCATTATCCCTAATTACAAGAACTCTACCCTTCAATAACCTGTCACACTTTCTGACTTTATCATAAACAACCCTGTCTATACTCCTGACTCTACCAAAGTCACTTACTTCATAGTAACCCTCAAATCCTTTAACTGGTCTCCAAATTTCTTCCATAATTGTCTCATTATCTATATATTAAATATAACAAAACCAGGGGCAAATCCCTGGTTTTTATTACATATTTTCCATTCTTGTCAGGAAATCATCAAGGGTCACTTTCTCCTGTAACATACCCTGTTGAATAACCCTCTGTCTTATACCATTTGATATACCCATCTTTACCTGGTCCGGACACTCAACCCACAACTGCTTATGCTTCTTGTAAAATTCTGAAAATCTCTTCTCTGCTCTCTCCCTATATTCCTTTGTACCAATTTCAGACCAAGAAGGGTGACACATAACATTATAATAACAGTCATATACTATATTAGCTACTGCCTGTCTTGCATTATCAAACTTGGATTTCTCCTTGAACCAGTCTATCAAATGGTCTGTGGATTTAATTAAATCTGTATATGTCTCCTTTATGTAATTGGGTGACCTTCTACATACACTGTTGTCCCTCCACTTCCACAGGTAAAATGGAACCGGACACCACTTGATGTTCTGGGTACAAGCACTGGCTTCTGCGAACAAAACGTGATCCTCGTGGATATAACAGTCAGGGAAGAAGTGGATACCATTTTCCTCTATGAACTTCCTTTTATACACAGAACCGTGAACAAACTGAAACCCATCCTTCCTGTCAATGAAGTAAGTCTCACCAGTCTCCGGGTTTCTACCTTCTTCCAGGAAGACAGATTTCATAACATCAAATCCATTCACTGTTGTAGGGATGCCATTGATAGGAACCTGCATAGGGGTTGTGGTCTCCTTCCTTATGAACCACAATGCCAGACAATGATAGAACTGGTCATCACAGTCACACCACATCACATAATCACCCTGGGAGTACTCCAGAGCCTTGTTCCTCATCTGACTCACTCCACCCTTGGGCTCCCTGTGATACTGTATGTCATAGGTGTAGTGTGACAGGAATTCAGGTGACAACTCTACGGCACCGTCACCGTCGTCGCAGATAATTACTTCTATCTCATCAAGATTGGTGTTCTGCTGAACTTGGATTGAATCCAACAATGGTCTTATGACCTCCTCACCTTCATTGTAGTGAGGTACTAAAATACTTAACCACTTCATAACTTTCTTATTTACTATATATTATTTATGTAAAAAATAACAAGGTCCAGGACAAAAGTCTTGAACCTTGCTGGTTGTTTTATGTTGTTTGTTCTTACTCTATAGGGAAAATCCTACTGCTTAATTGACTCCAGTATTCCGCTGACTTATAGGCATCAACCAATGAAGAAGGGACATAGAATGAAGCAGGGCAGTTATAAAATATGGCCGCATTAAAAATTCTACAAACACTGTTTGATCTTAATGTAACCACACTTAATGAAGTGCAATTATAGAATCCATATTCACTTATATACTCACACACAGGAAGACTTACCTGTGTCAATGAAGTATATCCGTCAAATGCAGATTTACCAATATAAGAACATCTTGGTAGTTCTAATTCTTTCAAAGAAGAAGGAAATATATTGGTATCCCTACTGCTTAAATAATCAAAACCTATATTCAGTTTCTGTATATTTACAAGGCCGTAGAAAGGATTTACACCGTCAATTACATTACACTCTGGAAGATATACATTTGATAAAGAAGTACAACTTATAAATACATAACCTCCTATTTTATTACAGTTTGGAAGACTTACACTAACTATATCATTTTTTTGTGCTCCAATAAAACTATTAAAGTTTTCATATAATAATTTTGTTGTACCATATACTGTTCCTTCACTAAAAGAAAGAACAATATCTGAAGTTTCAACACTCACAAATCTGTCTGACAAAGAACTCCACCCTGTTGAAGTAATCCATAAACTATATCTGTCTGACCTGACATATATACTTCCAGTTCCTGACATAATAGGTGTATTTGTAAGCATATTTCCCTGGTAAGGAATTGTCCAATATACATCTGTACATAATGTTAAACTATTTAAACTTGAACAGGAGTTAAATGCATAGTTACCAATACCCATACACACTGGAAGACTTACCTGTGACAAGGAAGAACATTTTTCAAAAGTATTGTTACCAATACTTATACACACTGGAAGACTCACCTGTGACAAGGAAGTACAGTTCTGAAATACATATTGTCCAATACTTCTACACACTGGAAGACTTACCTGTGTCAAGGAAGAACAGTTCTGTAATGCCTGGTTATTAATATTTCTACACACTGGAAGACTTAACTGTGTCAAGGAACGACAGTATGCAAATGCATTGTGACTAATACTTCTACACACTGGAAGACTTACCTGTGTCAAGGAAGAACACTTTTCAAATGCATATTGTCCTATGTCTTCACAAACAGACAGATCAACAGTCCTTAAGTTATTACAAAGCTGGAATGCATTATGATATACACTTGTACAGTTGGGAAGACTTACAGTTTCAAGTGTCTGGTGCTCATCAAAGGCATAAGAACCAACATAACTTGCACTATTACTCAAATTCACAATCTGAACTCCTTCTGTAACATCCTTCTCTGTGAATCCTGTCACACTCTGTGGTACATTCACAACCACCTGACTGAACCCATCCACACCCTGTCCAGGGTAATAGGTGTTGTTCACACTCACATTAAGGGTTTCAGTGACAAATGTTCCCCCTGTCTGGATTGAACTGATCGCTCCAGGGTAATCTGCAAAGGAAAGACCTGTCATATCCACCCCTTTGTTCTCAATGGCGGACTTGATGTCACTCTTGATAGAAGCTATCTGATTAAGATTATCTATTAATGTAGGTGTACTCATACTAACTCAATATTTGATTTGTTATACTCATTGCTGAACCAATGGAATTGGTTATCTGGGTGGAAACCCAGTCCTGGGTGGCAAGAATCTGTTCTGAAGTGGTTAAATTACCTTGCCCGTCATCAATTATATTATACCTCACAATCTCTGCACCCTGACCACTGTCATATATGCGGAGGCCTGAAGAAGTGCCATCTTCATCAATTCCTATTTCCACACTGCTCCCCTTGATATAGATACCTCCGAATTCATCAATGACCCTTCCTTCATCTTCCCCATAAACAAATGGATGAAACTCATCAGTGTAATTCATTTCCCCGGTTTCTTCATCTTCCTCACCTGTGACTACATACCTACCTGCGACTCCATCAGGATCAACCCTTAATCCCTCAAACTCTCCGTCAACCCCAGTATTGTTGACCCCGATAAGGAGTCCATAATCACCATAATCATTAGCCCATACTAAACCCATATCGGTAGGACTCCCTGTTTCCTCTTCAGGGAACATCATTAACAGAGGCAATTCAGTTGGACCTATCCAACAAGGGGTCATTTCACCTATTTTTTCCACATCTGTCACCTGTCCAGTGCTGGAATCAAAATTTACATTATATGTTCGCAGAAAAAGGCCAGCACCATTTACTTCTAAAGAATTACTAGTTACTTCAGATCCAAATGAAGGACGGTAAAATTTATTATATCCCAATACAAGGGGATTGGTAGGACTTGTCCCCCATTCTTCAGGTTCCGGAACATCATCATATTTCAGGACACTATGACTTTCCAGATAAGTTGCAAAAGGACTACTCATATCATACACCAATGGATTGCAATCATTGAAGATAGAAACAACCTGGGAGTTATTGACATAACCCTGTGAACTGACCCAGGATTCTGTTGCATATCCTGTGAGTCCTGAACTGGTAATAAACTGCTGTGAACTCACCCAGGATTCAGTGGCATATCCTGTGAGTCCTGAACTTGTGATATATCCCTGATTCTGGACCCAGCCCTGTAGACCCATTTGAGTTTGAAAATTCACTGCCCTCACATAGGCCTCTGTTGCAAACTGCTGTGAACTGACCCAGGATTCTGTTGCATACCCTGTGAGTGCAGAACTTGTTAGATAACCCTGTTCAGAAACCCAGGATTCAGTGGCATAACCCCTTCCTGTCACCCACTGCCTTGTCGCATACTGACTCAAGTCATCAGATACAAGATAACCCTGTTCAGAAACCCAGGATTCTGTGACAAACTGCTGTGAACTGACCCAGGATTCTGTGGCATAACTACCAAGAGTACTCATCAAATCTGACTGGTCACTGATGTTGCCTGATATACTACCCCAGGCAGCATTACCGCCACCGTGAGTACTGATGTATTCAACCAAGTCCTCCTGGTTGCTTACATTTCCTGTGATATCACCCCAGGTTGCAGTGATTGCTGGGGTGAGTTTATAACTGTTTATATGAATCATATGTTTAAAAAGTACTTTTAATTATTTATGGGCTGGATTATTGATGCAAAGTAACTCCATACAGATGCAACCCTGTAGTCTGAAAGTAAGGAATAAGGAACATAGATTGTACCTGAAAATGACCCTATAGGTGTGTATTCAAAAGCATTAGAATGTCTTAAACCACAAACGGAAGTACTCCTTAATGTAATTTCTGTAAGATTACTACAATCAAAAAAAGCAACTCTTTCAATATATGAACAAACAGGAAGGGTTATCTGTGATAAAGCAGTATTTTCAAAAGCATACGAACCAACATATTCACAAACAGGAAGACTCACCAAGGAAAGAGAAGTACAGCTTCTAAAAACAGCCCCATCAAGTGTCTTACAAGAAGGAAGGTTTATACTTGTAAGATGACTACAACTCCCAAATGCACCTCCCCCAATATATTCACATTTTGGGGCACAGATTGATGAAACAGGCCTACAATAATAGAATGCCCCACCACCTATATACTTACATTCTGGTAGGTTTATATATGAAGGTGCGTGATAACGTAGATATGGCATATCTGGGTCAACATAGGGTTCACCTCGGAATGCCCCAGCACCAACATAAGAACATTTAGGTAAATCTATGAACAAGACGATGCGTTGATATTCAAAAGCACGCTCACCAATATATTCACATTCAGGAAGGTATAACCCTTCAGACAAGTAAAGAACACCATTATAGAATATGCTGTTCCCTATATATTTACATTTTGGAATATAAAAAGTTGTAATACCAGAATGACTACCGGCAGATTCAAAAGCATAAGATTCAATATATTCACATTCAGGAAGACTTATACCAGATAATAGAAAATCATTATAAACAGCCCTATAACCTATATATTTACATTTTGGTAAACTCAACATTTCTATATTAGTTGATGCAAATGCATAAGAAGCTACATAAGAACAGACAGGTGCGGTTAAATATCGTAAATAGTTTCTGGATCCTCCAAAGGCATTATATCCTATATATTGACAGGCGGGCAGATTTACTCTGTGCAAAGTATATGTCGAATTAGAAGATATTTGAGCATAAAATGCATAATCTCCTATACTTATACAGTTGGGCAATGATAAAGATGATATTTTTTCTTGACCTGCAAATGCATAGGAGGATATAACCAATGCATTTGTGGATAGTTTTTTCATAGGGGATGCACTTATAAAGGCTGATTCCGTAATTGTACCATTAAAACCATAGAAATAGTATTTTAACTGAGATACAGAATAAGCACTTTCATTATAGGTGACTCCTTCTATTGTAAAAGTACCAGTCTGATATGCAGTTACTGTATCCCACCAAATATAATACCCTGAAGGATCGGCCCCGAGAACAACCTCCCCATAAGGATAGACTGTAAAATAAGAACTTGTATCTACATAATTTCCTATCATAACTAACTTGTAATTTTAAAGATATATGATGAAATGTCAGACCATCCGGATGCAGTGATATAATCACTGTAAAGGGATGAAGGAACATATATATATGCACCCATAACCCAAGAACCATTCATAATTTTTGAAAATGTAAGGGAAGGATTAAGGGAACATACAGAACTGGTAAATATTGCTATTCTCCTGAATGATGGTTCATTATTCTCCCACAAATCTCTCCTGCAAAATGCTGCTGATTCAATCCTGGTGACACTGGATAAGTTCATATAATAAAAACCACAATCAGCAAAAGCCAGATACCCAATGTATGAACAAACAGGTAAATCATATACAGGTTTTGATGTAATCAACCCTATTGTATGGTTAAATGCTTCAGCACCTATATACTTACAACAGCTAAAATGGTTAAATGTAACTTGAAGCCATCTTCCATAAAAACAATGTGTAGAATACACCTCACATACAGGACAATTTATAGATAAAGATTTGTATTCACTTGGATTCATTCCATTATAATCTGTATTAAATGCCCTATCTCCAAGGTATTTACATTTGGGTAAATTAACAACACTTAAATTTGAACAATTCCTGAAACCATAATCACTGACATATAATACTTCCGGAAGGTCTATACTTCCCAAAGAAGTACAATATCTGAAAGCATCCTTTCCAATAGATGTACATATTGGAAGACTGACAGTCCTTAATGAAGTACAACTGTAAAACAATCCTTCATTCACAATCTCACTGCAGTTTGAAAGATATGCTGAAACCAATGAAGAACAATTTGCAAATGCACTTGAACCGAAACTTACGGCATTGGTCTCTATCATCGTGACTCCTGTACCCTCAAATGCACTTTCCGGAATAGTTCCATCAAAGTTTGAAAAGTACCCGTTATAGTCTTCAAAATAATACCTATACCCCCCAATTGAAAATGTACCTGTAAGATCACTCGGGGTCCATCTTATATAATAGCTGGTAGAAGGTAACACAGGCCACACCTGAACACCTTGTGTGAATATTTCACTTACTGATATACCACTTGTATATGCACTAAATATGTCATTTCCATTAATATATACCATTATTCAATAACTAATGCAATTGTATAAAAGGCCTTCTCTGAAGCCCTGAGCTCTGACCACTCTGACCGTGTACCTGTCCATACCTTTGATTCCTCAAGGAAGTTTGAAGACACCCAGTCCTGTGTGGCATAAGAACTCAACTCATTAGATACAACATCCAGAACCCAGGATTCTGTTGCAAAACCATACCCTGTGAGTGATGTACTGGTCAAGAAGTTCTGTGAACTTACCCAGTCCTGTGTGGCATATGATGAAAGGTCATAGTTAATGGCACTAAATCTATAGTCAAATTCACTGTAAATTGCACCTATATCACTCTCAAGGTTACTGATTTGGCTTCTGACACCACTGAACTCTCTATCAACTTGACTCTGATATTCAGTTAAACGACCATTGAATTCATTACCAATGTATGTGATTGCCGTTTCGAACATAGACACAGTGGTATACCCGGTGAGTGCGGCAGATGTCAGATACCCCTGTTCTGACACCCAACTCTTGGTGGCATAAGGTGACAAGTCTGGATTTGAAGTAATATAACCCTGAGCTTCAACCCAGGACTGTGTGGCATATGAACTCAAATCTGTAACAATACCACTCTCCACTGAACTGATGATGTTCTGTACATAGGTTATTGATGCATAACTCTTGTTCTCAACCCAACTCTGTGTTGCAAACTGCTGTGAACTTACCCAACTCTCTGTGGCATATCCTGTAAGTGCTGTACTGGTAAGATACCCCTGTCCTGACACCCAACTCTTGGTTGCATAATAGTCCGGGATATAGTTCACTACATCTATGTTACCTACACCTACAAGACTTTCACCATTTATGGTCTTCAAATCTGACTCTGTGAGGTAACCTGGGTCAAAAGGGTCTTCTGTCTCCTCATCTCCCAACCATACATCAAGATTGTCCACAAACTCCAGGTTGTAATAACCATCCGGGTATGCAGAATCTGACACCCTATAAAGTGCCCTTCTCATCAACACACCATTACCCAAAGTGGCAAGGTCACTGGTTGGAAGTATGGCCTCAAGGTGACTTCCTACCTTCTCAAAAGTGGCAACTATCTCTGTCTCTGGATGACCTGAAATGAAATACCTAATCTCTATGATGTCATCTATCACCCCTGAAGGACAAGACTTTATCAAATCCTTCAAGTCATTATTCTTACTGATTCTCCTGATCATTGTTTTCCTGGTTATTTTCTGTATTCAATTCAGGCTCCTTCTGCCTGTTGTCTGCTGTGGCATTGACAAACTCCAGATTCTTGATACTGGTCAAGTTCACCTGGGCACAATGGATGTCTCCACCTTCAACAGGTTCCATATCAAGTTCCTTTCTGATGTCATTTGGACTCAACACACCAAGGTTGAACATCTTGGTGAAATATTCACCCTGACTCTTCTTGTCAGTCCTCAAGAGTTCATTCACATCAAACTTCACATCAAAATTATCTTCTGGTTTGAAAAGCTTAATTTCAAGTTCCAACTCTATTTTTGTCAAAATAGGTCTCAATGTGTCATTCAGGAACTCTAACTCTGACATTTCACTATTATTATAACTGGCCTTTGTTAAATCAAAACAATGCCAAGGGGATACCCCAAAGAACCGGCATATCTCAATTACACTAAACTCCCTTGATTCAAGGAGTTGTGCATCTGCTGGGTCAATAGATAATTGTGTATAATTCACATTTGCTGGTAATACAGGTATTCCATTTGGACCATTATTTGGACCACCTGTGGCCTGGTTCCAAGCACTTAATATCTCCTCTCTCTGCTTACCAGAAGAAGGACCATCAAACTTTAAGAAACCAGATGAACACCCACCAGACTTAAAGAAATTTTGAGCAGCAGTGTCTCCTGCATCTGCAATACCTAATGTCCTTCTTGCATAAGTAAGAACAGATACTCCATATACTCCGTTGTCGGTATAATTCATCCAATGAAGGATATCTTTCTGTCTAACCCTTCCCTTAATACCTGTTACAACATACTCTATTCTATCTCCCAAATCAAGCGGACTAACAAGCCCTGCCTGTATATACTGAAGTCCTGTAACATTACCTTTACCATCCCTCATAATAAGAGCATAAGCATTACCATTCATCAAGATGTCCTTCACAATCAATTTATAGAATGTGAAAGCATTTATCTTTTCAGAAGGTTTCTTGGAAAGTATGTATGAAAGTTCATTATGTAATTCATACTTGTATCCATTCTTGTCAACTCTATACAACTTCACAGGAAGTGAAGCAACACCATTTGTAATAACCTCAACACATCTATACACAGCAGATAGTGTCAGTGCTAAAGAAGTTTTATAGGTACTATACCCATTGTAATTTAGGCAAAGACCAAAAACACTTCCTTCATCTGACCTCTGTTCTGGTTGAACTGTAGTTGGGTTTTTCCTTGAAAAAAGTCCCATTTTATCTCATTATTTTATATCAATATTTATGGGGTATAAAATGAAATCCAGGGACAACCCTGGATTTCAAAACAAAGGACTTATAACTATTTCTTGATTTGCTTTTTTTGATTTATAATAGTTCTCTCTCTCTTTCTCTTTTATCCTTTCCTTATATTTCTGATAATATTTTTTCTTCATCTCTCTTATCTTTTCTTTGTGAGTATCCCTATATATCTTCCTTTTTGCTTTTAATTCATCCTTCTTTAATTCATATCTCTGTTTTTTATAAACTCTCTTTTTCTCATTTATCTTATCCTTATTTTCTTCATAATATTTTTTATAATAGTTTCTTCTCTTCTCATTATACTCTTCCTTATGTTCATTTACCCATTTATCAACATAGTACTTCTTATATTCTTTTGAATCACTGTTTTTACCTTTATAATTTCCAGTATCTCCTCCTAAAGACACATTATATCCATTATCTGGATTTGTTGTATCATATAACTCAATATACTGTTTTTCAAGTTGATACATCTTTTCCATTGTATCAACTTCAACAACAAAATGGTCAAAATTATCCCAACCATATTTCTTTATGGCATCTGTAAAATGTTTATTGTTCTTATATCCTCTTCCATTTGCCCATCTCACTTTTGGTGATTTCATTGTTACACCAACATATTTCTTACCATTTACCTTATTTGTATGAATATAAACATTGTAACTCATATATTAAATATAACAAAATATTGTGTATTTATGACAAAAAAACCCAGGGTGTACTTCACAGCATACCCTGGGAAAAAATCAAATTATGGCTTCAAATACTAAAAATGTTACTCACTATATTTATGAATTCTTGTATGGAAGAACAAATGCCTCCTGATTACCATAAACTATACTCAAATATCCACCAAGAGCATTCAACATACTGATGACACCATCAATCTTCTTTGCATTGTGGTCTCCAACTGGTTTTGAGTTACCATTCAAGTCCACTTTCAACTCCACATTGTCAAAACAGAACCTTGTGATAGGGTTGTTGTCAAACCTGGCCTTGTCACTCAACACCAACCTCTCCATCTCCTTGGTGGGCTTGTTGAAGTTTCCTATACTCTGACTGTAGGCTGTCATAGGAAGTCCAAGATTGGTCAGGTTATTCACCAACATCTGGGCATTCCAACTGTCAAAGAACACTCCCTGGACATCAAAGGTCTCATACAGGTACACTATCTGGTTCTGGATGTAGTTGTAGTCTGTGGTCTCACTGTCTGTAAGAGTCAAAAATCCCTTACTTGACCACATCTTGTACAGTTCACTGTTGTACTTCCCATCCAATGCACTCTTCGGAAGGTAATACCAGGTCTTGAAGAAGTATTCCTCTGTCTCCGGGTCAACAAACATAATACTCACTGCGGTAAGGTCGCTGATCGCAGCAAGGTCAAACCCAAGATACACCAGATAGTTGTTCTTGTTCTTGAATTCAGTCAAATCAACATCCATCAAACTCTTCCTGATGTAGTGCTCCGGGATCCAGACATTACTTGAACTTACCCACTGGTTGAGGTTTTTTGTCCTTACACCAACTTCTGAAGATGGTGAGTTCTTTGCTTGATTCACTTGAGCCAACAACCAATCTCTATTTACTGTTATACCAAGATTGGGATTTGACTTTGGATAAACAGAAGGGTCTGTCCAATCATCTCCTTCATCCAATGTATATAACAATGCAAACAAAGAGTCATCTTGCTTTACACCTTGCAAAACTTCTTTACAATAATCTTCAAACAAATTACAGAATCCTCCAATCCTAAAACCTGCTGTAGTAATTGACATAATCATTGGCTGCTGCCTAAATCCTTGTCCAGACCTTAATACATCATAAAGTTTACTATCTGGGGCCTCGTGGAGCTCATCAACAACAATAAATGAATCATTACTACCATCAAGTTTTGTTGCATCTGCTGAAATCACCTTCAATTTTGCATTGTTCTTCTCAAAGACAATTTCATTTCGCAGCACTTTCAAAGACCTTCTTCTTGGATCCAGTTGCCTGGCCCAGGCACTTGCAGCATCAAAATCAATTCTTGCTTGTTCCCTGGAATTGGCAGCCATAATTACACTTGCGGCTGGTTCTCCATCTGCTATTAAAGCAAATAGACCTAATACTGCTGCTAAACTTGTTTTACCATTCTTTCTACTAACACTTATATGTGCCTGTGTGTACTTTCTCTTCTTTGTATCTGACCTATATAGGCAAAATATATTTGTTACAAGAAACTTTTGCCAGGGTTCAAGTATAAATTGCTCTCCAGCAGAACCAGAAGAATAATGTTTCAACACACTTATAAATGAATTTACTGTTCTATATTTCAATTCATCTACATAATAGTCTCCTGATTTTATGTCATTCAAGAACCTCTGACAAGCCAATTTAACCCACTGACAAGAAATAACCTTCCCAGAAACAACATCCTCTGCATATGTTAAATAATCCTTATCCATACTAACTTAACCTACTCCTTTTCCAATAAAAACCACAGGACTTATATTTGCTGTCTATTGCATTTGTTATGGCATTGATAACAACACCATAATACTTTGCTGCATCTGTAGAACTCTCCCACTTTTTAATGAATTCTCCTGTAGATGAATACTGATATACTGGTTTCTTATGAGCTTCAGCTGACCTTCTTATTGCTTCTTCTGTATGTTTCTTACCATACATAGGATTGTCTTCACCTGTCATCTTAATCCTCTTATCATTTCTCATTTCTGGAGTCCACCTTTTTTTCTGTGATTCACTCATTTTTCTTTTTGTTTCTTCTTTTATCACTCTGTTTTTATATGAACCTCTTTCTGCCGATGTCTTTACTCTCCTTTCTATTGCAGTACCATAGTTGCAGTTATATTTACAGTCACACCACTCAAGATTCTCAACCCTATTATCTGTTTTAACTTCATTTTTATGATTGATAATCTCTTTACCAACAGGAGGTTCACCAACAAATGTCCTTAAAACAAGTTGATGTACAAAGAAATGCCTCATTTTACCACTTAATGTTTTTAAAGTGGCTCTCATATAACCCTGTTTTGTTAAACTACCACTTGTAATCCTTGTGGTTTTCTTATTTCTCAAATGACCAAGACTTCCTATTTCCCAAAGTCCATATAAACAACCATCATATGTTGTAATATCTCTAAAATCCTCTTCCATAGTTATATTTATGACTAATTACATTACATTCATCTTAAATATAACAAAAAAGAGGGTCTTTTTTAAGACTCTCTTCCAATCTTCTCAAGGAATGCATCCATAGGGTCAATCTCTTCCACCTGACCTGCACTGGTAAGAAGTCTCCTCTGTCTTGCACTGATACTCAACTCCTTGAGCAACCCCAAAATATTGGCCATTGCAGACCTCTGGATGTTGAAAGCAGGATTCACTGTACTCCTACCTACCTTGTCTATTGCTGTAAGACCATTCTTCTCCAGGTCTTCAACAGCCCTATAGTATAATTCAATCTGAATTTTCAATAGTTTCAGATTCTCTCTGTCAGCATCTTCAAGTACTCCTATACTCTCCATCTGCTTCTCTATGACAGACATATATTCCTCTGTTTCTTTACAATAGTTCATATCAATCACTATATTTTATTATTTTATCCTTCATTGTAAGTTCATCCTTGTGATGTTCCTTGATGTGACACTCTATACATAATGCCATCAAATTCGACCAACTATATGCTCTCCTATCCCTCTCTTCTGGTGTAAGTCCAGGAGCAAATGGGGATAGGATATGGTGTATATTTTCAGTAGGTGTAATCTTACCTTCTTTCAGACATTTTTCACATAAAGGATGTTCCTGAACAAACAACTTCCTCAAATCCTTCCACCTCTTTGTGTTGTAGATGGCCTGTCTCTCCTTTCTCCTGGATTCCCTCTTCTCTCCCATATTTATTCTGTGTACTTCTTCAAACTCATTGTGTAACTCCTGGTCATAATTGCCTTCCTGATACTCTCCTGTGTCTGATTGTACTTTGCAGCTGTCATCCTGTCCCTGGTCTCCTTCGGCTTCAAGACTCCTCTCCTATGACTTACTTCAGGGTCATACTCATCTGTCGTCTCACAGATAATCCACTCAAGGTTCTCCAACCTACAGTCATTCAAATCACCGTTCTTGTGGTGGGCATAACACAACCAAGGGTCTGTAGGATAACCCCTGAAGGCCTCCAAGACCAACCTGGATACATACAATGTATTCATCTTTTTCTCATTCCACAACATCACCACCAGATAACCCAACCTCATATTGTGGGTACTCATTATTATAGGATTCTCCCTCTTCATAGACTTAATCCTTCCAAGATTACTCACATAATATCCGGGATAACCTGTTATAGGCTTAAAAACTTCTTTCATAACTTCTTATTTTATTTACTATAATATATTTATGTTCATTCTAAATATAACAAAAAAGGCCACCTGCATCTCACAACAGGTGACCTCCAGCATTATATTATGATATAGAAGAAATTTATTACATACTAAATATAACAAATCCCGTCCATTTTTTTACCCAAAAAAATGCACCGGGATTCAAAAACTACTTATTATTGCAAAAAGATGCATTTTGTTTTTGAACACACTTTCTTTGCATAAATTGCATATAGTCAGAAAATTACACTATAATGCTTTAATATAATCACTAATGCAAAATTGACTTGCAAACACATATTAGAATCTCGCTCTCTCCGCACTATTTTTGACCAAAACCCATTCTGAATACCTTCAGGGTGGGTTTTTTATATTTTCTGTAGTAAAAAAAATGCACCAAAAATGCACCAAAAAAAAGAGCAGCCATCTCTGACCACTCCAAAAAAATATAAATTATGGATAGAAACTAAACTGCCTTTATATTCCTGAAATCCACTATCTCATTGGTGCCCCTGTTGAAAGACCTCACAAAGTCTCTGTTCTCCACCTTATAGATACTCTCCTGACAGTCAACCACCATACACCTCTCGTCTATGGTTGTCTTCTTCACATACAAGAAGTAATCCTTTGCCCTGGTCCGGAAATACAAGTCCCTTTCTATCAACCTGCTCCAACCACTACCCAACTCCTCTATCTCGAAGTTCTTCTTCACCAACTCACTGTTGGCTGTGTTATATGTTGCTATTGATGATGATACTTTCATAAACTAAATATAACAAAAAACAAATCCAGGGGAACTTCACAGCTGCCCTGGATACAATATACAAAACTAATTTTTTTATGATATGAATGTTACATACTAAATATAACAAAAAATGATGTAACAAAAATGTTACCTGGTGGTGAAATCCACTTTTCCCCTGAAGAAGGGTGCGGCGGGAGGTTTCGGCCGACTCTCAAAACTTTTTCAATCCCCCTACCCTCTTGACTTCACCAGATGACCCCCTCCCTCCCTTCGCAGGTCGCAACCGCAGACTAACTCAATCTAATCTCACTCATCCAACCTGGACCAATCCTCCTCTTGGCCTCACCATAGTAGTATGCCAGACAGTCCCTGGTCATCTGGGTAGTCCTGACACACTCTTCCCACTTTCTCTCTGCAACTCTCTCATTGAAGTTGGCACTGTGCTGTGACAGGTGCATAAACAGTGCGTGACCATACTCACCAAATGTTGCCAGTCTGAATCCATCCATCAACCAATCCTGGTATTCATCTGCCCTGTAACCACAGTTATTGATAAGATACTTGATGGTCTTGAAGGTGAACCAGTCATCTATCTGTACCTGTGTGTTCTTCTCCTTTACTTCCTTATAGAACTGGGGGTCTGCAAACTGTTCCAGGTACTCACCATCATACATCTCCACTTCTTCCTTCTCCAGTGGTTCTGCATCCCAGGATACAAACCTTAACCTACAGATGTCCTTACAGGCCTTGTCTATCTCTATACCCATCTGTTTGAAATCATACTGTAAACTCTTGAAGGTGATAAGGAAGTCCTTCTCCATATTGTAGTGGATAAGAGCAAAGATACCTTCACCCCTGGCAGACAGACTCACATAGAACACATAGGGAAGTTCAAACACTTTCTTCTTGAGTCCTTCCAGTGTCATACCTTCAGGAAGTATATCAATGTCCACACATATAATAGGATTCATCACAGTGACCTTATCTGCCTTCCTGTCACCTTCAAAGACACCTGATATAGTACAACAGGGAAGGTTCAGGGTCTTCATAGCCTTTGCTGCCTTGGGATCACTCACATTTGCAAACCTGATGTCTGTCACTACCTTCTTGGCAGCCGGAGTCACTTTATGTAACCAGTCATCCAGTGTTATGGTCTGACTTTTGGTCTCATTCACCCTTTTGTAGAGGGAAATTTTACTGTTTAATAAATCTTTTACTTGCATAACTTTCTTTCTTTCTCTGTGTTGTATACTATATATAAAAAATAAAATAATAATAATATTATAAGAATAATTTAGGAAAGGCAAGCAAGGTAGAATACAGATGTGTAGAATGGTATTTATTCACTTGCTTATTCACTTGCTCTTGCCTAAAACCATCATAGTGTATACTATTAATTTACTTATTATTTATCCCAAAAAGGAATTCATCCATAGGATTGTACTCTTTTTTCACACCTGTTTTTAGCAAGGAATTATTTTTAGGTGATGTTCTTACCCAGGCTTTCATAGTCTTGTTTTCAGTCTTGAACCAGGCATCTTTATATTCCCATTCACCTTCAAGAGCTGTCTTTAGATATTGTCTACTTCTTTCCTTATGACACTCCCTACTGATAAGTTCAGATAGAGTTCTACCCTTGATCTTGTCAATGTAATATTTCTCACCTACTGAAAGTGAGTCTTCCAACTGGTTCAAATCTGTGACTTCCCCTTCTTTGTTTATCCTGTATTGTTTATTAAGTGTTTCTTTAATGAAGTCAACAACATCATCATCATTGTAAGACTTGAACTGCCTTTGTGTCTTCTCGAAATCATCATACAGAGAAGGTTCAAGGTCAAGGTACTGTTCAGGATCTTCAATATAATAGTTGAATGCTTCTGCCCATAGTTGATCAACATATTCATCTGTCATCTTCTTGTACACTTCACTGCCCCTTGTCTTGTTGTTACACTTGATAACCCAGAATCTTCTTTCAACATTTGATGTGGTATCCCTGAGGAATGTTTCATCATTGATGCTCCCAATGAACACACAGTGTCTGTAATATGGTTCTGGAAATTTTGCATAAGCCAGTCTTGTTACTTCCTTTGTTCTTGAAAGGAAAGACTTGATGCTGCTCATATCCTTCCTGTTCATATTATCCATTTCATCTATGATAGCAATCCAGGTCATATTCATTTTGTGGACAATATCCTTACTATCTATTTCCCCAAGAGACATTTCACTAAAGAATTTTTTAGCAAGTCTTTCACACAGGGTGGACTTACCTATACCCCCTGCCCCCTGAAGAATAATGATGTTATCAAACTTACACCCAGGTTTCATAGTCCTTTTGATTGCAGCCACCATCCATTTTCTGGTGAAAGCCCTGTTCAGTTTGGTATCATCAGCTCCAAGTAAGTCTATGAACAAAGAATCTATTCTTTTCTTACCATCCCATTTGAGAGACCAAAGATAATCTTCCACAGGATTGTATCTGTGTTTTGTGAACACTTCATCAAGTGCAGCATCTGTCATTCCTTTGTTGAAGAATCCAAGGTATCTACATACATCATTGTGAACAACAGACTGGTCAAGGTCAGAGAAAGACTTCCCATCATATTCCTTGTTTCTTTCATAGTTGTTATATTTCAACTTACCTGCATACTTTGGGTGGTTCTCAAGGAATATCATAATGTTTTGAGGTGTCTTAAAAACCCTTCCTTTATCATCCTTTTCAAGGGTGTCCCACCAAGGTGTCATTTCTTCCAACTCTTCTTCTTTTTCTTTTAAGTAATTTTTCTCCATAGTATTTTACATTTATTTTATATAACCTTCTTTCTTCAAGTTTTCTTCAAAGAGTTTTTCCCAGAGTTTTGGACTGGCCTTCTTTGACTTCTTTTTCTTCTGTTTCACTGGAGTCTTTGACATAGCCTTTTCCAGTGCCTTTTCAATCATATCTTCATCCATATTACCATCCCATTTTTCTTGGTTGATGTATGAACTTCATCACCTCATCTGTGATATCATTTATCATATCACACACCCAGGGGTCTGTCACCATACTCCAATAGTTTGCATAATAACCAGTGAAGTAGAAGTAGTCACATAACTCCCACTTACCATTCAACCATTGTCTGACACAAATGTCAGATCCCCAGAATCCACATTCATCATCATACTCAAATGTTATCTTGATGTTACTCTTGATGGACTCTTCAATTTCACCTTTGAAGATGTTCTCTACTGTTTCCTGTATCCAGGTTCTTACTTCTTGTCTTGTGTAATTATTTTCCATAACTTTCAATTTTATTTTATATAAAATATAACAAACTTTCCCCTTCTTATTGTATTTATGTAAAGAGTTCTTATTGTATTTATGTAAAGAGTTCTTATTGTATTTATGTAAAAAGAAAATCAACCCAGAAGAACCTTGTCCCTCCGGGTTGACCAGTAATGAAAGAATATAATAAAAAGACTAATTAAATATAACAAAGTCTTGATAGACCTTGTGTCTGGTGATAACAAATTATTTCCTGGTTGCTGTAGGAAGGTTGAATCTGTCTGACCTTGCCCTTCTTGGAATTTCTGCAACATTGATAGGTCTCACATAATCCACTTCAAGGTGATGGCATTCTATGGCCTTGATAGAGTGTCTGTCTGATTTGAGGTCCCAGGAATCAGATATTATCATCATAGGGTTGCTGCTGATTTCTGTATTGATGAATTTCATTATGTTGTCCATTCTTGTGTCATCATTCATCTTGATGGTGGAGTCATACAGTTTCCTTACCACAGTCAGCCAGTTGTAATATGCCTGTATGACATACCATTCTGGTCTTGTGGCCATACCATTGATGATGAACTGTCCCGGATCTGCCACATCCGTACCCCAAAGTATGTAGGACCAGGATGACCCTACCAGTTCATTGAATGTATTGACATTAAATGTAGGTCCGTTGAACTGTTCCACTAAGCTGTCATCACCTTTCATATCATACTTGATGTCTGACTGACTGAACATCTGTCCCAGGTTGGAATCAGGTACAGTTATGGATATCTTCAGGTCTATGTGTTCTCCCTTGATGTAAGATGCATTGATTGGGAGGAAGGTCACCCAGGCCTTTCCTTCCATAAAGTCTGAAGTAGATTCCTCTTGAGTCAGGGAATAATAGAACGGTTCGTTGGTGAAGTTTGCTGAAGGTGAGGTACTGTTTCCTGTCATACCCAGTATGCCTGCATTATACACATCCACATATATGGTTGCAGCCAGGTCTGTCACATAAGGGAGCTTGATGGAAATATCACCTTCCGAAGACCTTGATATACAGTTGAATCCCTGGTTCTTGTAAGGTTGTATTGTTTCGGTAGTGTTTCCCTTTCCGTCTATTACTCCATTCCATTGGTCATAGTTGATGGTTATTTCCTCCTCGGCCAGTGTATACTTGTCCCCTGAATTGAAGGATGTGGAAGTGGCTGAAGACCTTATGCAGTCATACCTGAAGTCATTGTGGTACAAATCGGAGTTGTTCATCAGCCTTCCCAGGTAGAATGGGTTGGAGTGAGTCCCGTCGTCAGGGACCCAGGCTATTCCGTTGAACTGGTGCAGGGTGTTGTCTGACAGTTTCACATAGATATCAAACCTGGTTTCATCCCATATCGGGGTACAGGAATCGTGTCCTGTGGTATATCTGTTGAAGTATACAGGGTTCACCTTCACATTCTTGGAGTTCCACAATGCCGGGAAGTACTTGGAATCTGCGGATGTGAGCACCACTCCGCTCAGTACCTTGTTGGTGGCAGTGTTGTTCTGCATTATGTCTATCCTCTTGTCTATTCCGGTCCTGGAAAAGGACTGAGCCATTGATATGTCCAGAACTATGTCATTGACTTCAGACAGAGCCACATTCTCATATTCCTGATGATATATCTTCCTGTTTGACCCTGTGTATGCCTCACTATGTCCCCATTTAGTGTTGGATGTGTCAGACTTGGAAAGTACCGGTCCCTGTATAGACCCTGCATTGCTGTATGTCCAGTCAATGTCTTCCGGTTCAAGGAATTCCAGAGGGGTACCGTTATCAGGACTGAAAGCTGTTATCCTCCTCTTTATCTCCACAGACTTTTCAGTGGCCTGGGATTTACCAGTTGCCTTTGGATTCATCTCACCTCCATAGAAGTTCAGCAGTGACCCATAATTAGTAGGGTCTCCTGTAGAACCATCAAGGTATGTCTTTGCCTTGTTGATGTTCAGATACCAGGGGATATCTACCGGGGTGTTGTTGGTATCCAGGTCATAATCAGGGTCAAGATATACACCGTTCCAGATATAATAATACCTGTCTTCAAGTACAGGATGTATGTATGTGGCGGGTCTGGTAGTCCCCGGTCTGATGGTCACCAGCCTATGTACCTTCTCATATCCCTTTGACTTGTTGGTCTGGATATTGACACTTCCTTTCTCATACCTGTCTGTCTGATTGTAATCTATGGTGTCATAGACCATCCTTGAATAGGAAGGCTTGGATGTGGAACACACACCTTTCACCGAATTGTAGCTTGTATTTATCTCCAGGGATGTCTCCTGTGGTTTGTTAGGTATCCAGTCATTGTCTATGTCATACACACCCACAGTCTCGGACACCTCACCCAAGACTGTCTTGATATTACCCTCCACATCCAGTTCATAACTGTCGAATGTCCTTGTCCCAGTGGTCTTGTTCGAGTTATATATGACATACTTGTTTCCTGTGAATACCAGTGTCATATTGAAAGGTTTCAATATTTCACCTATAACATCATAGACTGTGGAAGGTTCATCTGACTCATCCCAGAAGTTGGATATCTGGCAGGTCAGGTCAAGCAGTCCGTTGTATCCGTCATATGTGGAATTCCCATAAATCACCCCCCTTTCAATGTTCAGTGTGTGTGATTCCAACATTACATATGCTATGGCCTTGCCTATCAGTTCCCCAAAGGTTGCTATACCTGGTTTAGCATACAGTTTGTCTATGGTCACATACTTCATCAAAGACACAGGGTCAATTGCTGTCATCTCTATGGTGTCCAGGTTGAGTGTCACATCCTGGTTGTAGGTGTTAGGCATCTTGTAACCTTCCCAGAGCAAATCAGGTACATAATTTCCTGTCCATTCCTCACCGAACTCTGCTGTAGGGGCCTGTGTGATTTTCAGGTGTATGGTTCTTGTCAGGTTGCTTCCGTTCTGGTATCTGACCACTATCCTCTTACCGGAACTGCTTGGAATCTCATAATCAAAGAAGAAGGTGTTTGCTGTGAATTCACCCTCACTCTCACCCTCGAACTCTATCCATTTCACCCACTGGTTGACAGTCCAAGACCAGAACCATATCTCACCCGTATTGACTATCTTGTACAGGTTTCCTGAATCATCTGTGAATAACTGGTTAAGGTCTCTCTGGTCAATAGGTATCATCCTGGTGAAAGTCCTGGCAGCAGTATGTACTTCAACCACCCAGTTGCTCACTTCGTCATCCTCATATCCGTTGACTATCAGTGTATCCACCAGGGTCCCCTGACTGTTCTTCACCCTGTGGTAGGAATAACCATAAAGGGAATAATAATCAGACCCGTCAGTGTCAGTGTACGGATTCCAGGAACCCCATCTCTTGTTTCCGGCATCCCAGCCCCAGGTCTCCTTTCCCCAGACCATCTCTATGAGTCCTATATCTACCCAGTGTACTATGTTCTCCACACCATAGTCACAGTTAGTATATGTACCATTCTCCTCCTTCTGGTAGGGTGTCTGTCCTGTCCACCCTGATCCATCCCACTCATAGACATAATGGACACCATTCTCATAGGTCACCCTGTATGAATTATCGTTGTCGTCAAAATACCAGTCCCCTATGAGCAATGACCAGGAATTGTCTTCCACCCACACATTCAATGTGGTGTCATAAAGAAGATTGACCCGGTATACAACACCGTTATCGTCTGTTATACCTCCATTGAACCTGAGGTTTCTGGCAGGGAAATCCCTGTACAACAGGTTTCTGTCCGTTATGTGATAGAAATCCCCTGTGGTGGGTTCTGGTGTTATGACCGCTCCCTCACAAGTACCCTGACTGTTGATAACCACAGTCTCTACCATTTCAGGTTTTTCTCCGTTTATCCTTACACATACTTCATCCTTCCTTGCAGAATACAGGTCATCCAGTATATGTGAATGTACTATGTTGATATCACAGGAAGAACCCCTCACAGGAGCATATATGTCATCCACATTCCCTGTGTAGTTTATGGTAACAGGGTAATCCCCCGAAAATTTCAAATCATTCTCCATATAAAACTATTATTTTATTATCCTATTCCCCGGGCTGCTGGGTGACGTGCACATATAACAGTTCCCCTACACCCATTCCGGACTCTATACCTACCCTCAAGTCAGTTTCCCTGATACTTCCCACCAGGTTTTCGTCACATTCAATGTTGTATGTGTACTTGTAATATTTAGAACCCACTATCAGTTCTCCCCCTGTCTGTACCCAGTTCAACCAGTTACACTGGGGATCAAACAGTACTGCATCCCCCGACCTGGACCATATGGTCAACTGCTTGGTCCCTCCCCCTGCTGCAAAGGTCAGGGATTCAGGTTCTGCATTGAGTGGGGTTCTCCTGTAGAAGGATACATTGATAGTCTTTCCGTCATATGTCAGGAATTCTCCTGAATGTATTAATGTCTCTACTGCCATTATCTTATCAATCTATTTTTTCTTGTCTGATTGTTCAGGACACCTACCAAATCGGTACCCGATATACGGAAATTCACTTCCCTTTCTTCAGCCGCACTTCCATTGGCCAACTGGAACAGCCTGGCCTGTTGTGTCTTGTTCAGTATCATCTCACCTGAATTCACCTGTGCAGTCACCCTGTCACCAGTGAAGGAACTGCCACCCACTATACCACCATTGGCAAATCTCTGTGGTTTCTGAGCCGCAGAAATCGCAGTCGCCACCGCAGCACCAAGGGCAGTCACAGCAGCAATGGCCTCAATCCAGTGTTTTGATGTACTCACAGCCTTACCTGTTGCTGCCACACCTGCTTCCACAGCCTCTGCAGCTGACAGAGCCTGTATGGAAGAAATAAGGCTACCAATGGCAGGAAGGGCTGTACTCACCATCTGTAATATTGAAGCTACTGTGACCTCACTACTTTCCTTGAAGGTGTTGCTCAATGAACTCACTATGGTTGAAGTGTTTGCCATAGCACTGTTGAACTCATCCCAGGTGTTAATTGTCTCTTTTTTAATACTTGGATCTGGAAGACCTGTTGAGTTAATTGCATTCAACCTGTCACCATATTCCTTTATCTTTTGGTTGCATTTTGCTATAAGTGGATCACCTTCCTCCAATTCACTCCTCCATTGTGTGTACAGTTTTATAAGGTGATCAAGTTCAGTTGCAGTGTACTTAACTGTTTTAGGGTCAGGACCAATTTCAGCATTTGCTTCAATCACAGGAAGTTTTTGAAGTTCATTCATAAGACCGCTATCTTCTATGTCCCTTCTCTTGTTCCTGGCCTTCTCCTTCTCATCAAGTTCCTGAATATTCTGTATTGCTTCCCTCACTTTATCATTATATTCATTCCACTTGTCTGAATCATACACCTGACCGTTCCTGTACTTTTCAGCCTCTGTCCTTAACTTTACCCAGTATTCCCTGGATTCCTTCAATACTGGTATTTCATCCTTAAGACCATTTGTTGTTGTGGTTGTAGTAGGTCTTCCACCACCTGTTGTTCTATCTTCTCCCCTTATTGCCCTGTCAAATGTTTTTCTCATTGTAGAAGCAGTAGTCCTTGCAGTCTCACCTGCCTGGAGTTCCTGTGCAACAGCCTCTATTTTATTCTGTCCCATCTCAAGAAGAGCATCTATAATCAACTCCCTCTGGTGTTTCTGATAGTACTGGTCTCTCTTGGAATCTGTGTCATACTTCTTGGCTTCCTTCTTTACAGTTTTTGCTGCCTCTTTGGCCTCTTTCCTTCTCTTATCTGAATCAACACTGTTGAATATCTCTGCAACCTCATATATCATTTCAGTAGTGATATCCTTCTCATTGATGTTGGTGTTCCTTGCTCTCACCTGTGTCCTGATGGCATTGAAGTTCTTGGCTTCAAAGTTCCTGGCATTCTTTTCCTCATCTGTTACAAACCCACTCATTATGGACTTCTGCCTTACCATCTCAGCTTCCCACTTATCTTTTTCTGCCTGGGTCTTGGCATTCTTATATGCTGTTTCAGCTTCCTTGTATGCTGTCTGGGCTTCTGTGAATCCTCTTCTGTTCTTTGAACTCAACATACCATAACCCAACTGTGCATCCTGAAGGTCATCAAGAGCATCCCTGGCAGCCTTTGCAGCATCAAAGACACCCCATAGTCCATTCTGGAAAGTAGAAAAGTCTGCACTGGCAATGGACACAGCAAGAGCATCTACAACACCCTTACACCCTGCAATGGCACCATCAAAGGCATCTGCTGAAGTCTGGGTACTGTCAATGATTCCCTTCAATGCCTTACCTGCTGCAACTGCTGCACCCACAGCACCACCGAACTTGGTCAAAGCACCCACATTGATACCCAGTGCCTGACCAAATCCAGACAAAGACCTACCGGCTGTCTGACATCCCTGTTGGAAGTTCTGTATCTGACCCCTGGCTGTCTTGAGGTCT
>JAEEGL013993600.1_pt1 | contig 30022 bp, 30 predicted proteins | sample 9134231 | NCBI WGS metagenome assembly JAEEGL01 (sample SAMN16246548, study PRJNA631951) | gut metagenome | biome: gut microbiome; feature: rumen; material: fiber-attached | host: Bos | place: Iran: Karaj | collected 2018-10 | reverse complement strand
GATGAAGTTTTAGAGCTATTTATTGAACTTGGAGCAAATGATGAACAATTAGATTTCCCAGTTATATATGCATCTGCAAGAGATGGATATGCTAAAATGGATCTAAACGATAATTCTCAAGATATGAAATGTGTATTTGAGACAATAATTAATAATATTGAACCACCTAAATGTGAACAAGAAGGACCAGCACAAATGCTTGTATCTAACATTGATTATGATGATTATGTTGGAAGAATTGCGGTAGGTAGAATTGAAAGAGGAACAATTAAAGAAGGAATGGCTGTTTCAGTATGTAAATCAGATAAAGTTACTCAATCAAAGATTGCAAAAGTATCAGTTTATGCTGGACTTAAAAAAATAGAGGTTGAAGAAGCAAAAGCAGGAGAAATTGTTGAAATATCTGGAATTACAGATATTAACATTGGAGAAACAATATGTGATTTAAATAATCCAGAAAAAATTGATTTTGTTGATATTGATGAACCAACAGTTTCTATGACATTTTCAGTAAATAACGGACCATTTGCCGGAAAAGAAGGAACATACATTACATCAAGACACATTAGAGATAGATTATTTAAAGAATTAGAGAGGAATGTATCTTTAAGAGTAAAAGAAACAGATTCTCCAGATTCTTTTGAAGTAGCAGGACGTGGAGAACTTCATCTATCAGTTCTTATCGAAACAATGAGAAGAGAAGGATTTGAACTTTTAGTTTCTCGTCCAAAAGTTATTATAAAAGAGATTAATGGTGTTAAATGTGAACCAATAGAAAGATTAGTTGTAAATGTACCAGATGACTGTATTGGTAACGTTATAGAAAAATTAGGTAAAAGAAAAGCAGAAATGATAAATATGGAACCTGCAGAAGAAGGACATACAAAAGTTGAGTTTAAGATACCTGCAAGAGGTTTAATTGGTTATAGAACAGAATTTTTAACAGATACAAAAGGTGAAGGAACAATGAATCATATATTTGATTCATATGAACCATATAAAGGCGATGTAGTATCTAGAACAAGAGGAACAATAGTTGCATTTGAAGCAGGAAAATCAATTACATACGGATTATATAATGCACAAGATAAAGGCGACCTATTTATTGGACCTGGTGTAGATGTATATGAAGGTATGATTGTAGGCTTAAATTCAAGAAATGAAGATTTGGCCGTTAATGTATGTAAAGAAAAACATTTAACAAATACAAGAGCATCTGGATCAGATGATGCTTTAAGACTTGTTCCACCAATTCAAATGAGTTTAGAAAAAGCAATAGAATTTATTCAAGATGATGAATTGGTTGAAGTAACACCAAAGAGTATAAGATTAAGAAAAAAAATATTAAATAATAAAGACAGAGAAAGAGCAGCAAGAAAGGTGGAAGGATAGTAAATGACAAATTATTCAAAAGGAAAATACAACAACTATGCATATGATAAAAATAAAAAATTAAGAGATGATGCATTTGAACGTAATTATCGTCTTGATAATAAACCTGTTGAAATGTCTGATGATACAAAGGTAAGACATGCAATACTAAAAAATATTGAATTAAGAATATCAAAAGGTGAAGAATTGGATAATATTGTTGAAGATATAGCATCAGTAAAAGAAGTACAAGAACATTTTTCATATTTTGAAAAAAATGGAATAACAAAACCACTTAGTGAATTTTTCAAAGATTGGTATCTACATAAAGTTAAAAATAAATCAATTGTTGATAAAATAAATAACTTAGATGATAGAAGTAGAGATTAACATATAAAAGATTTGTAAATATAGAGTCATGTAAATATAAAGTTATAGGAATTAGATTGTATTATGGAATTTGATAATATTGATAATATTGATAATAATGATAATAATGAAATTTTAAGTATAATTAAGAAAAACGCTCTAGATGAACACATTCCAATTGTGATGGATGATTCTCTTGACGTCATAAAAAGTATTTTAATAGAAGAACAGCCTCAAAAGATTCTTGAGATAGGAACGGCAACAGGTTATTCTTCTATTTGTTTTACAAAGATTTTAAATGACGAATTTGGAAAAGATTATATTTCTAACTTTTCTATTGATACAATTGAATTAGATAAAGAAAGAGCAAATGAAGCAATAGAAAATATTAATAAAATGGGCTATAAGGAAAATATTAATGTAATAATAGGAAATGCGGTTGATATACTTCCAACATTAAGTAATAAATACGATATAGTATTTATTGATGCTGCTAAAGGGAAATATCCAATTTTTTTAGCTGAAGCAATTAGAATGTCGCATAGTGGTACTGTTATTGTAGCAGATAACATTTTATATAAAGGATATGTTATGAGTGACTATAACAAACATAAACAAAGAACAGCAGTTACTCATCTAAGAGAATATATTAAACTTGCAAGTGTTGATGATAGATTAGAAACTAAGATTTTAGAAGTTGGAGACGGCTTAGCAATAAGTAAGGTCATTTAAAAATTTATTTATAATTTAATTATAATTTATTTTTAGTTATATTTTAAAATATGGAGGATAAGCATTTGGTTAAAGATGAAAAAAAAGAATATTTAACAGATTTTGCAAACCTAATTAACATATATAAAACAAAAAAAGAAATAAGTAATCATGAATATATGGAAAAATTAATGACAGCAAAGCCTAAACTAAGCGAACTTATCGATGGATATAAAAAATATCTTGTAGATTTAGGCCCAGGTTTCATGGAGATTGTAGAAAGCTATAATATGTCTTTAGAAATTGCAAGACAATATGAGTTAATTGGAGATTGCAAATTAAAAGCTAGAATTAAAGACTTTTCTAGCTCCCTTACAAATACTGATATAAAAGAATTAGATGATATTTTTGGCATAGAAATAGTTACAGCAACTGAACAAGAAAAAGAATTTTTAATACTTTTTAATCATTTGGTTTTTAGTATAAATAAAGATAAAAAATATAATAAAACAAAAACAAAGTATAAAGCATATCATCAAATAGGTGATTATTTATTAAATAAACCTGATTATATGACGCTTTTATTTCATGATCAAGATTTTTTTAAAGAAATAGTTGCAGATACTATTAACAGATCAAAAACAATAGAGTATAAAAGTGTTAAAAAAGAAGAATCTAATATTGAATCAGATGTTTTTCCAACATTAAAAAAAGAAATAAAGAATCCTGAAAAACTTGATGAATATGCAAAAATATTAACTAGAATGATTACTTTTATGAATGATGTTACATTTGATAAAGTTTTTCCATTTATTGAAACTCATTTTATAACAAGTGAAGTTGAGGAAAATGCATTAAGAGGAAGTGCTGCTCATTCAAACTATAAAAATACAAATCAAGAAGCAATAATAAAAATGTTTAATGAAGGTAAATTAATTAGAGGAATAAATGCTCCATGGAAATTTGTTGGAGATTCTTCAGGATTACATTTACAAAACTTCTATGATACTTTAATTGAAAACTGGACTTTTTTAAGACCATATATAGTAAATAGAAGAATGGCAGGAAAAGAAGAAAAAGATAAACAATTATCAACTAAATTTGATTATCTAACTGCAACAGTCTATAATTTTTTAAGAAATTATTTATCAAAACCTAAAAATGGATACAATGATGATAAAAAAGATGAAATATGGGGAGTTTTAAAATCAGCAATAAGAATTGCAAGACCTGATACATCAAAAAGCTTAGAAGATAAATTTGTAGATTCATTAGATGAATTAATTTAGAATTATTTTAAGACAGTTTTATAATAAACAAACAGAAGATAAAACAACAAATATATACAAATGATTATATTAATTTTAAATTGTAAAATATTTGGAGGTGTTTATCTTTGCCAGATAAAAAAAGAATAATCGAATTTTATGATGATACAAATGATTATGAGTATTATACTGATACAGACATTTTATTAGATCCAGACCATACTGTTGATGATGTATATAGAGAAATACTTCAAATTAGCTTGCAAGAAAGTCATGAGAAAACTACTAAAAAAATGCATGATAATAAACTTCATAAGCTGGAACAAGAACTTGAAAGAATAGACAAAGAAACTACAGAACTACTTGATGAATATGAAAGAATTGAATATAGTGATAATGTGGATGAAGCAAGACTTGAAGAATTGAATTTTATATTAATTAAAAATTTAAAGAAACTAATGGATTTAGATGAATATCTTTTAAAAGCAAGTGATATGAAAATTGTACATAAATCAAAATCTATTCAAAGAGTAAAAAAACAAAATATTAGAAGAAATAGAAGCTTCGTTATGTCACGGAAAAAATAATGACAATTCAAATAATGGTAATATAGAATTTGACGATAATTCTGATGGATATAACGAAACTGATTATGAATCAGATGAATATGGAAACAGTAAAAAGAATGGAGCAAACATTCCACCTTTCCCTAATCAAAATTTTCTTCCATATTCATATGGTAGACCTAGAAGATATCATGTAAGACATAAATCTCTTGCTTCATATAAAAATATAAAAATTAGTAATAAACATCTAGCAACTAAAATAAGGCTATATAATGAATTTAAAGGTAAACAAAGAGATCAGTTTGTAGATTATTTAAACTATCTTAATAAAGTATTATGTATTTTAAATCATTATTCAATTATTTCTAATGATACAAAACTATCTGGTCGTATTAAATCAGTAGAAAGTGCTATAAAAAATGATCCTCAGATGTTTATAAACGAAAATGATGAAAATGATAAAAATGAAGATGAAAAATTCATTAAAAAAACATTAAAGTTATGTAAAAAACGGTTTAAATGTAAGGTTTAAGAACTTTAAAGATAATATTATTACAAAAAATAAAGATTCTGATAAAGATGAAAACGAAGATAAAAAGAAAGATAAAAAGAAAGATAAAAAGAAAGAAAGAAAAGCAATTGATGATGTTTTTGGTATTGAAATAACTGCTGCAACTGATGGCGAAGTTGCATTTCTAGTTGAATTTTTAAAGAATTCTCTTCATATCACAAAAGAAACTATTCATAATAAAGATAATAGCTATGCTGCATATCATTATTATGGATATCCTGAAATTGGATCTGTATGTAAATCTTTTGATGATGTTTTATTAAATAATGACAAGGAATATGACCCAGAAGAGATGTTTTGTGAATATAAAAGTCAGCTATCCGACTTAGGATCAGAAAAATTTAAAGATGGAAAAGACAGAATAATTAAAGGATTTAAAAATTTTGCTGAAGGTAAAAAATTTAAAATAGCTAAAAGCCATAAAAAAAGGACTAAAGAATATTGCGATAATTATTGTGAATCTTTAAATACTTATAGAACAGCTTTATTAAAAAGATTAACACCAGAAATAATTGAACAAATAAGAGATGAACTTAAAGATGCAGAAGCTGAATACTTTAATTTAATTTATGATAAAGAAAAAAATGGGAATAAACCATATGTTGCATACATTCCAATAATGGAATTCCAAATGAAAAGAAATGAAACATATATCCAAGCAAACTATGGCAGTGCATCACATACAGAATATAAAGGCGATGAAATTGCAAAAATACAAGAATTATATAATAATTCTACAATTTACCCAAAAACTAAGCTACCAGAGATGTATTCATCAACTATAGTTGAAGATGAAAATGGTAACCCACCAAAAGTTAAATGCCTTTCTGATATACAAACATTAAAGAAACTATATCCTACAATAATTTTAAAGAGAAAGAATAGAAATAAGAATTATACACATAAGGATTACAAATCAGATAGTGATATTATAAAATTTTCAATAGATTATGATAAAAACAAAGTTATATTAGAAAAAACATTAGATGAAGTAACAGATTTATCAAATAATTTTAAAGAAGAAGTTGAAAAGTTTAGTAATGAAACAAATGATATGTTAAAAGATTTAGAACATGATCTTTTTAATTAATTTAACAAAAGAAATAAAAGAAGGAGAAAAATATGAAAAAACCAGAATTATTAGCACCAGCAGGATCTTTTGAAAAAGCAAAAACTGCTTTTCTATATGGGGCAGATGCAGTATATATGGGAACTAAAAATTTATCGCTTAGATCAAGAGTAAACGTTGATGATAATGAACTAGAAAAAACAATTGAATATGCACATAGTATAAATAAAAAAGTATATGCTGCTCTAAATATTTATGCAAGAGATAATATGTATGATGAAATTGAAAAGCAAGTTGTATTGCTTAAAAATGCAAATGTAGATGGAATAATTGTATCAGATGGTGGTGTTGTTGAGGTAATTAATTCTTTAGCACCAGAAATTCCAATACATATTAGTACTCAAGCAAATATTACAAGTTATCATACAAGTAATTTTTGGAAGAAAAATGGAGCAACTAGAGTAATTCTTGCAAGAGAATTAAATAAAGAAGAAATAAAAAAAATTAAAGAAAATACTGATTTAGAAGTTGAGATATTTATTCATGGTGCTATTTGTTATAGCTATTCTGGAAGATGCCATTTGAGTGATTTTTTAGCACAAAGAAGCTGTAATTTAGGCGACTGTGCTCAAAGCTGTAGATGGGCATATAATCTTTATCTTGAGGAAAAAAATAATCCTGGAAATCTTATGCCTGTTGAACAAGACACAAACGGAACATATATTTTGTCTTCTAAAGATATGTGTTTAATTAAAGAATTACCAGAAATCATTGAAATGGGAATAGATAGCCTAAAAATAGAAGGTAGACTTAAAACAGAGTATTATCTTGCTACAGTTATTAATACATATCGAAATGCAATTGATAGCTATTTTGAAAATCCAAATAAATATGATTATTCTGAATTCTTAAACGAACTAGAAAAAACAAAAACTAGAGGTCTAACAACATTTTATTTTAACGATAAAGACAATAAAGATTTTCAAGAATATGAAGGTAAACAATACAATCCAGATTATGAATTTGGAGGAAAAATTTTATCTATTTTGGATAATGATAAATATGTAATTGAAATTAGAAATAGATTAAAAAAAGATGACTTGTTAGAAATATTAATTCCAAATAATATAAAACCTATTGCATTTAAAATAAAAAACATGTATGATTATGATATAAAAGATGAAATTGATTTTGTAAATCCAGGTAAAGAAGGACAGAAGGTAATTCTTGAAATACCTGAGAAATGTGAAACTGGGTGGATTCTAAGACGTAAAAAATAAATGTAGTAAAGGAATTATATATTATGTATTATATTTCTAAAAATAAAAATACTATTTTAGTAATTTTAGCTGCAATAGTAATTATTGTATCAATAATTGGTCTTGTGGTTTCTGTAAGAAGCAAATCATATGCTTCTGCAAATAAAAATGATTCGTATGCTATGCAGGAAGAAAATAAGACCATTGATGAGAATGGCTACAATAAAAAGAATACTAAAACCAGATTAGAAGATTTAATTGGAGAAGAAAATCAAGATGATGAAGAACAAGATGATTTAAAAGAAGAAAACAATAGTAGTAATCTTATTGCGTTTGATGAAAATGGAAATAAAGTCATAACAGTATATTTAGGTGAAGAATCTAATTATGCAATAATAAATAATTCAACTTCAACTGCAAGAAAGAATGTAAGGAATATAAAAGATAATGCAGAAGTATTAAAAAAATCAGAAAAAATTATTAATATTTTAAAAAATGATAATAGTTATAATTATCAAGAAGACTACTCAGATTTATTAATAAATGAAATTCCTATAAATTATGCATATGATACAGAACAAAGTAATGAAACTCCTGAAGAAACAAATAATACAAATCAAATTGATAACAATAATTATACAGGTGTTGATTATAGTGGCTATTTCCTAATGGTAAACTGTACTGCAAATGTAGTTAATGTTTACGAAGTAGATAGAGAAGGAAATATTTTAGATTGTGTAAAGGTATTTACATGTTCAACAGGTGATGCAACACCTAAATCAGGAACTTTCAAAACTGATTACAAATTTAGATGGCAACCACTATTTGGAAATGTATATGGTCAATATGCAACAAGGATAGTTGGAAATATTTTATTCCATTCAGTTCCATATACAGAAAATAGAAACAATGGATCATTAGAATATGAAGAATACGATAAACTTGGAACAACTGCATCTATGGGATGTGTACGACTAACAGTTGAAGATGCAAAATGGATATACGATAATTGCAAAAGTGGAACATTTGTTGAATTTTATGAAGATGAAAACCCTGGGCCACTTGGTAAACCTGAAACAATGAAAATATCAGGATATGAAGGATTAAGAAATTGGGATCCAACAGATCCTTCTGATGATAATCCATGGAATTTATAAGTTTAAAAAGCAACAAAAAGAATGATATAATTTATATATTTTTAAAAACAATATATTGTAAAAATATATTGTTTTTTTTATTGATAAAACTTGTTTTTTTTATGATTTAACTATATAATTTACTTGGTAAAAAAGGAGAAAATTATGGATGAAAATTTATTAATTCCAAACATTCAAAATAGTGAAGAAGAAATACAAGAAATTTCTTTACGACCTAAAAATCTATCTGAATATATTGGACAAACTAAAGTTAAAGAAAATATGAAAATATATATTGAAGCAGCTAAAAAAAGAGGAGAACCATTAGATCATATTTTATTATACGGACCTCCAGGACTTGGTAAAACAACTCTTGCAACAATTATATCTAATGAAATGAATACAAATATTAGGATTACATCTGGACCTGCAATAGAAAAACCAGGTGATTTAGCGGCGCTACTTACAAATCTATCACCAAATGATATTTTATTTATAGATGAAATTCATAGATTAAATAAAAGTGTTGAAGAAATTTTATATCCTGCATTAGAAGATTTTAATTTAGATATTATAATTGGAAAAGGGCCAAGTGCAAGATCAATAAGACTTGACCTTCCGAAATTTACTTTAGTTGGTGCAACAACAAGAGCTGGATCTCTTACAACACCACTTAGGGATAGATTTGGTATTATCCATAGATTAGAACTTTATTCAGTTGAAGAATTAAATACAATTGTTAAAAGATCAGCAAAGATTTTAGATATTAAAATTGATAATGAAGGAAGTTTAGAAATTGCTAGAAGATCAAGAGGAACTCCAAGAATTGCTAATAGACTTTTAAAAAGAGTTAGAGATTATGCTCTTGTTTTAGGAGACGGAAACATTACATCAAAAATTGCAAAACTTGCTTTAGAAAAACTTGAAATTGATGACTTGGGATTAGATAACATAGATAGAAAAATTTTAGAATGTATTATGTTTAATTATCAAGGCGGACCAGTTGGCGTTGATACACTTGCAGCAACGATTGGCGAAGAAACAGAAACCTTAGAAGATGTTTATGAACCTTATTTAATGCAAATTGGTTTTTTAGGTAGAACACCAAGAGGGAGAGTTGCAACTAAAAAAGCATATGATCATCTTGGAATTGAATTTAAAGGAGAATAAAAATGAAAAAGATATCAGTAGTAGTACCAGTTTATTCAGAAGAAGAAGTTGTTATTGAATGCTATACAAGACTTAAAAATGTTATTGAAAGTCTAAAAAAATTTGATTATGAAATAATATTTATAGATGATGGAAGTAAAGATAAGACTATCGATTTGCTTGAGAATTTAGCTAATAATGATAAGAAATTAAAAGTAATTTCATTTTCTAGAAATTTTGGACACCAGGCTGCTGTAACTGCTGGAATTAAGGAAACAACAGGAGATGCTGTTTTGATAATTGATAGTGATCTTCAAGATCCTCCAGAATTACTTCCAGAAATGATTGATTTATGGGAAGATGGAAATGATGTGATTTATGGTAAAAGAACAAAAAGAGAAGGGGAATCTAAATTTAAACTATTTACAGCAAAGATGTTCTATAAAACATTGAATAGTTTATCAGATGTTGAAATTCCAAAAGATACAGGAGATTTTAGATTAGTTGATAAAAAAGTGATTGACGTAGTAAACAATCTTCCAGAACACAATAAATTTTTAAGAGGATTATTTAGTTGGGTTGGATTTAAATCAACTCCTATCGAATATGAGAGAAAAGAAAGATATGCAGGAGAAACTAAATATCCGCTTAAAAAGATGCTTAAACTTGCATCTGATGGAATTGTAAGTTTTTCAAATAAGCCACTTAGAATAATTGGTGGAATTGGAATATTTTCAATTGTAATTTCATTTATAATTCTTGTTTATGCACTTTTATCATATGCATTTCAATGGAATGATTTAACACCAGGATGGACTTCTTTAATGGTTGCAATAACTTTTTTTGCAGGAGTTCAATTATCATCACTTTGGATTATGTCAGAATATATTGCAAGAATTTATGATGAAGCAAAAAACAGACCGGAGTATATTATCAAAAGAAAAATAAATTTTTAATAATGTATTTAAATTATAACTTATAGGAGAAATGATGAAAAAAGCAAATAATAAAAACAATAAAAAAAATAATAAATATAAAAAACTAATAGAATTTGAAGATGGAATGTTAAACATAATAAAAAAATACACACCAGAGATTTTGTTTGCGTTAGCAATAATAATATCTTTAGTAGTAAAAAGTTATCTTATAGACTATAAATCAGATGATTACAATGATTTTCTATCAGCTTGGATGAACACAATTAAAGCAAATGGTGGAATGCATGCACTAAAAAATGCTATAGGAAACTATAATGCGCCATATTTAACAATAATGGCGATAATTAGTTATTTAGATGTTAATTATTTAACAGCACTAAAAATAGTATCTATTGTTTTTGATTATATTATGGCTGTAGTAGTAATGCTAATTATATATGAATTATTTAAAAATGATAAAAGAAAACATACATATGCATTAATTGGATTCGTTGTAACTTCACTTTTACCAACTGTTATACTTAATTCATCAGCATGGGCACAATGTGATTCAATTTATGCATCATTTGCACTTTTATCAATTTTATTCTTACTTAAAGAAAAGAATATTAAAGCATTTATATTCTTAGGAATTGCTTTTTCATTCAAATTACAAGCAATATTTCTTTTCCCAATATTCATACTTGTATATTTGAGTAAGAGAAATTTTTCAATTACAAATTTTTTGATTATTCCAGTGATGAATTTTATAATGTGTTTACCAGCAATAATAATGGGAAAACCTATATTAGACTGCTTTACAGTATATATTGATCAAACAAGAGATTATTCAAAATATATAGCAATGAATTTCCCTAATATATATTGTATTTTTATGAAACCAGACGGAGGATCAAATTTAATTATTAATAATGTACAAGGATTAGATTCATTTGGAACTTATTTTACTTTATTTTGTTTTCTAATAATAGGATTAGTGTTTATTCATAAAAAAATAAAACTTGACAATAAATTAATTATAAAAGTTGCTATACTTACAATAATGTTTACAACATTTATGCTTCCTCATATGCATGATAGATATTTATATATTGCAGATATATTAGCTGTTGTATATTTTGTATTAGAACCTAAGAAATTTTATATATCACTTGGAGTATGGCTAGTATCACTTTACACATATATTGAGTATATTTGTAGAACACATGCAATACCAATGTATATAGTTGCAATTTTCTTTGCGATTATAATATCAATATTGGCAAAAGATACAATAAATGATTTAAATAAAAATGGATTAAAAACAAAGGAGACATAGGAGTATAAATGAAACTATTATTACATGCTTGCTGTGCTCCTTGTAGTGTATATTGCATTGACAGCTTAGATAAAGAAGGAATCAAACCAGATGTTTTTTGGTACAACCCAAATATTCATCCATATAAGGAATATGAAGCAAGAAGAGATTGTTTAATTGATTATACAGATAAGTTAGGATTGAATCATATAATCATTGATGAATATGGCTTAGATGACTTTTGCAAAAAAGTTTCGAATAGCTTAGATACAAGATGTATAGATTATTGCTATCCTGTAAGACTTAAAAAAACATTTGAATATGCAAAAGAAAATGGATATGATACTGTATCTACTACACTTTTATATAGCATATATCAAAATCATGATTTTATTAAAGAATATTCAGAGAAACTTTCTAAAGAATATAATGTAGAATTTCTATATAGGGATTTTAGAATTGGATTTTGGGAAGGACATAATAAAGCAAAAGAAGAAGGCTTATACATGCAAAAATACTGTGGATGCATTTTTAGTGAAGAGGATAGATATTTAAAAAAGAAAAAGGATAAGCAGTCTACAGCATTTGCTTAATATATATAAAAAGGAGAAATTTAATATGAAAAAATCAGTAATAATTATAATATTTATATGTGTTATTCTTTTAATTATAGGATTAATACTAATGAATAATAACAAAAAAAATAATCATAATACTGCAACTGAAGAAAACATAATTTATAGTACAACTTATTATTTTGGACTTGGAAGCAGAAAAGTAAAAATATACGAAAATGGTGATGTATTTGATGATTTAGAGATAGAAGATCCTAATCATAAAGAAAATTTTAAATTTTTTAAAAAGCTATCTGTAGATGAATTAAATAGTTTAAATTCTAAATTACAAAATGTTTCAGACAGTAATGAATTACATCAATTTGTTATTGAATTAGTCTATGGTGTTAAAGAATTTGCTGTTGATGGAAGTTTTTAATAATTGTGAGGTAAATTATGGAAAAAATAAAATATGAATATACTAAAACACCTTTAGAATATCAAATAACTGAATATGATTGTGGTACAACTTCACTATTAAATGCTTTAAAATATTTGTTTAAAAGAAGTGAAATTGAACCTGAAATTTATAAGTTTATAATGCAATATACATTAGATAAAACAAATTATAAAGGCGAAACAGGAAAAGGTGGTACTAGTACATATGCAGTTAAGTTTTTAGGTGACTGGCTTAATGAAAATGCTAAACAAAAAGGAATGAATATTAAATGCATATATTTAGATAAAGATAAAGAAGATGTCTCAATTTATAACAAACAATTAGAAGATGAGATAAATAATGGAGCAGTTGCAATGCTTAGAGTTTATCAAGATGTAGATCATTATGTTTTACTTACAAAACTTGATAATGAATATGCATATTTATTTGATCCATATTATTTAAATATAAACTACTATGATAAAGATGATGATGTAGAAATAATAAAAGACAGACCATTTGAGTATAATAGGAAAGTTAAAAAAGATAGAATAGAAAATGGAAAAACTAAAGATTTTTCATTAGTACGAGGCCAGAATCAAGAGATAATAATTATAAAAAGAAACTAATAAAACTAATAAAATATAAACAAATTTAAAACAATTGATAATTGAGGTAATATGAAACTAATAAAAAGTCTAAAAGAATTAAATAACAAAGATTATGAATTTGATAAAACTACTAAAATAATGATTTTACTTTTAACATTTTCAATTTGTGGAATATTTGGATTTATATATGAAACATTCTTTTATAAAATTGATTTAGGATATTTTATAAAAAGAGGAACAACATATGGACCATGGATTCCAATCTATGGATTTGGAGGAGTTTTCATTACATTGCTAACATATAAATTCAGAAAAAAACCATTTGTAGTATTTTTGCTAGCATGTATAATATCAGGAATATTAGAATTTACAGTTGGATATTTACTTTTTAATATAAAAGGAATAAGACTATGGGATTATAATACAGAAATATGGAATTTTGGAAATATTGGAGGATATATTTGTTTAAGATCAATAATGTTTTTTGGATTATCAGGATTACTTCTAATCTATTGTATAATTCCAATATTAAAATTCTTAGCAAATAGGTCTAAAAAGAGTATATTTAGTGTAACTTCAATTATATTAGCTTCTTTGTTTATATTAGATATAATAATTGGCGGATTAAGATATATATAAGTATTAATAAGGAAAGGTAGAAATGGACGCAGGATTATTAAGAAAACTTATTTTAAATGGAACTATATTTTGTGGTAGAAAAATCAATGAAGATAGAATTGTTAGATTTGAAAGACTTCAGTTAGATAATTTTGAAATAGTTCCAGAAAATGAAAGAGCATATGCAACATCTTCAATGGGTAGAGCAATATTTACAATTGATAAATCAGGTAAAATCCACAATATCAAAGGTGTGGATTCTTGTCTTGCGCCATTTGAAATATCTGTTAATGACCTAGTAAATGCAGATACTATAGAACTTGATCAAGGTGAAGATAAATACAAGGTAATTGCAATAGTGTTTAATGGAGAAAATCCTGAAATTAGAATTAATGGAACTTCAAGACTAAAAGATTTAGAAATAGAAGCAGATGTAAACTATAAATTAAAACAAATGGGATTAAAAGTACCTGAAATAACTAAAATTAGAGAGTTTTCTCAAAATTATTTAGTTAAATATGGACTTCCTATTAAAGTAAATGGAAGTAATGATGACTTTATATCAAGCTTTTCTGAAGAAGATGAGCAAAGAAAAGAAAGATTAAGAAAAATATTAGGTGATAGATATAAAGAAGACATGAAACCTGGCCAAAGGCCAGAAAACATGAAAGAATTCCTACAAAGAATAAAATTCTTAGAATCAAAAGAGGCAGAAGAAATGCTACCATCTTTAGGGTATAGTTCAGAAGATTTTTATAATGCTATTGATGATTCTTTCTATGGCGGACAAAGATATGGACAAGAAGAAAGGTTACTTGGAAATCCATTTAGAATTAGCGATTTAGAAATATATTTAAAAAAGAATGATGTTAAAAAAATAAACGATGTATTTGAATTTTCAAAAGCAATAGATGAAAATTTTGAATCTAATCTTGCTAAAACATATGGAAAAAACATTGCACTTTTAATAAACAATGGTTGGGAATGTGAAGCATTAATGCATAGACAAGATTTTTCACTTTCTGGAGAATTTTGTGATGATTCATATTTTGATATTATTGAATATAAAAAGCAACTAGAAAAGCAATATTCTGACAAACTATATATAATTGATACATTATATAATAGAGTTCAACATAAATTTTTAGGACAAATTATGCATATTGGATCATGTATTAAAATTGTCCAAGATTCAATGAGGACTATAGGTAATGACAAGGAAAATATAGACCAAATTTTAGATGATTTCATAGATTCATTCTGCCAAAACATTGATTTTAAGAAAATTGGCAATATATTTGGATTAGATAAAAAAGAAGCAAAAGCTGAATTTGCTAAAAGACTTTTAGAAACAAAGAATTGGGCAAACTATATGGCAGATCTTCATACAAAAGATGAAGTAATTACAGATAAACAAGTATATAATGCACATAAAGATAATGAAGAATTCTATACAGAACTTGCTGAAGAAATTGCATATAGAGTATTAGAAAAAGAAAAAAATAAAAGTAAAAAAATTAAACAAAGACATAATACTCAATATATTAACAAAAAAGCAAATTCAATGTATGAAAAAGTAAATAGTAATGGTATATCTTCAGTTATATCTTTTTTCTCAAAAGGAAAAACAATATCTGATGAACTAAAATATGATATGAATGAAGAATATATTAAGAAATTAATAATTGCTGAGCTTAATGTTGGATCAATGATTTTAACACATAAATATAACGACCGTGATTTTGATGATCGTGAAATATTTAATAAAGAAGTAGAATCTTTAAGAAATCATATAGATAATAGTCACTATTTAAAATTTGATGAAAAAAGATTAGATTCTTTATTTGGCAATTCTTTAGAAATTGAATCAGATGAAGATTATTTAGAATGGCTTGAAAATTTGTGTCCAACTAAAACTACTACTAAAGGTATAAATAAGATATATGACGAAGAAGAATTTAAATATAAATATATAGCAGAACGTAATATATTAAAAAAAATTACTGGATTTTTAAAATATAAAAAGTTATTAAGGAATGATCAATTAGAAGATAAATATTCTAAAAAAATTAGACAAATAATTCATGATGGAATATATGATAATCCATATAAGACATATGTAGCATGTGGAAGTGCACGCTCATTGCTTCAAAAAGGATTAGAAGAATACTCTATGAATAAAGAAGTAGAAGATATTACTAAAATGGTTCTTACATCACTTAATACAAAACCTGGTAAGATGATTAATATTGAGAATGTTCAAGAAAATTTAAGAGCTCAAATGAATTCTAAAGTATCAAAAGTAAAGCCAGGTATTGAATATAGAAAAGATGAAGTTGTATTAGGTGGGAATAATTTAGTTAATAGTAAAGAAACATATAAACCTATTCCAGCAGAAAAAATACCTGAAGCAATAAGAAATCTTCAATCAGAATATGAAGAAGCATATAATTCTAAAATTGATACAGAAAGCTATATAAGAAAAATTACAGAAATATATGCGAAATATATGTACATACAACCTTATGAAGATGGAAATAAAAGAACAGCAACTTGTTTGTTTAACAGTATGCTTTTATCAAAAGGCATAAATCCACCACCAATAAGTTTAGTAAATGATGAAAAAATGTGCTTAGCATTTGAAAAGGCAAGAGATAAAGATTATACTGAACTTCAAGATTTAGTTATAAAGAAATATAAAAAACTAAATGAATCAGCTGAAAATACTAGTAAAGTTAAAACAAATGATAAAAAAATAATAAATACCGTTGATAAAAATGAAAATTCAAAAGAAGAAAAATAATCAAGAAAGGAAAAACTATGGTTATAACTGAAAATTACAAAAGAGCTTTTTCTGAGGTAAATGTAATACTTAATAGTATACCTGAAGAAATGGATAAAAAAATACCAAGAGAACTTAAAACAATTATTAATGAAGATAGATTGGTTTCATATAATCCAGATTTATACAAATTAATAGTTCAAAAAAATATTATGCCTGAATCAGTTGTACTATTAGGCCTAATATATAGAGATTTCTTGTCACCTGAAGACTTAAGAAGATCTCTTCAAATACAAGATGATATTGAATACAGAGAGTTTCAAGTATTACAGGAAAAGAAATATGGCAATATGTTTAAAAATAGAAATATAGATGAAGATATAAACAATGTTTATGAAGATATAAAAGATACATCTGTTGTAAAATATAAAGAAAAATGGTATAAAAGGTTTTTGAATATATTTAAATTTTGGAATTGGAATAAATAAAAACTATTAATAATACAAGGAAGGTAATAATGGATACAAAATTAATTGATATGTACAAAAAGTATTCTAAGAAAAATAAGCTATATGAATTTACAAAATACTTAAATGATAATAATTTAAAAGATAATTTTTTACAGCAACTATTCAATTCTTCATTTATGAAAAGATATGAAGGTAAAGAATATAATGAGGCAATGGAATTATCTAACTACGCTATTGCTCTTTCAAGAAAGACACTAGAAGAAAAATTTGGCGAAAATTTGGCAAAAAAAATGATAGAGTCAATATATAAATTAGATGAACCATTTTCTAGAAATCATAAAATAATGGCATTAGCAGTTGGAGATGAGATTAAAGGAGTTCCTGATGAAACATCAAGGGAAAATTTAGAGCAATTATTAGATTTAACTTCTAATCCTGACAATGTGTATGGAATTCATATTGTTGGTGGACAAAATGGAGAAGGATATATGCAATTTGGTTATCCGATTACAGGAAATCAACTTGTAGCAAATGATTATGATCTAAATAATGATTATGAATTCTATAAAAACCTAGAATTAAATATTAGTAAAAATACATATTTATTTAGAAATGATCAAATAGGTTTAATTTTAAAATTAATTGCAAATAGAGGCTATAAAGCTAAACCAGATGGAAAATATAATGATGTTATGCTGGTATCAATTCCAAAAGATGAGTTAGATAATAATAATCCTGATATAATTGTAGACATAGGTGGGCATAAATTTTTAAGTCCAGAATATATAAAAGGATTTGTAAGAACTGATATTGGTAATGGAAGTATAAATCAAATATGTACTAATCCATATTTTTCTGAAAAGTTTTCAATTCCTCAAAGTTATAATGAATGGAACACTCAATTTGAAAATTGGTATAAAACAGCAGGAAGTATAGAATTTCAGCCATATAAACATGGAATGATTGAAACAATACAAGAAATACTAGCAAGAAAAAAATCTAAAGACATATTAGAAAAACAGGAAAATCCGCCAATTAATACAGATAAAAATGAAAATATAAGATAATAAAATAACAAGGAGATATTTATGGATAAGCTTTTAGTAATAGATGGTAATAGCATAATAAATAGAGCGTTTTATGGAATAATGGGAAGTAAAATGCTTATGACAAAAGACCGGCATATACACAAATGCAGTATATGGGTTTTTAAGCATACTATTTAAAGAACTAGAAGAAGTAAAACCTAAATATTTAGCAGTTGCATTTGATTTAAAGGCTCCTACTAAAAGACATATTATGTATGATAAATACAAAGCTAATCGTCATGGTATGCCTGACGAACTAGCTCAGCAAATGCCAATTCTTAAAAATGTATTAAAAGCAATGAATATTGAAATAATCGAAAAAGAAGGATTTGAGGCAGATGATATATTAGGTACACTTTCTCGATTTGGTGAAAAAAACGGCTTAAAATCGATTCTCTTAACAGGAGATAGGGATAGTTTTCAATTAGTTAATGAAAATGTAAATGTTAGAATTCCTAGAACAAAGAATGGTAAAACAGAAACTGAAGAATATACAGTAGAAAAAATAAATGAAGAATACGGATTAAATCCAACTGATTTAATAGAAGTAAAAGGACTAATGGGAGATACTTCTGATAATATTCCAGGAGTACCAGGAGTAGGAGAAAAAACAGCACTTAGCTTAATTCAAAAATACAAATCAATTGAAGGTGTATATGAAAATATAGAAGAACAAAAAGGAAAATTAAAAGAAAAGTTAATTGAAGGTAAAGATTTAGCTTACCTTTCTAAAACGCTTGGAACAATAGATATAAATGCACCAATAGATGAAGATTTAAATAAACTAAAATTAGAAGAATGGAATAAAGAAGAAGTTTTAAAAATATTTAGAGAACTTCGTTTTAATAGATTTATAGAAAGATTTAAATTAAATGAAATAACAAGTGACAATCAAGAAATCAATAATAATAATGAAAATCTAGATGAAGAAAAAATAAATTTAGATATAAGTATTGTTGAATTAAAAGATGAAGAAATATCAAATATAAAAGATGAGATTCAAGAATTAAAGAAACTTTTCTATTATATTGATAACAACTTAATATACATTTATTCAGAAAAAGAAAATAGGGTTATATATAGTGAAATAAATTCATTTAAAGATATACTAGAAAATAATGATATTTTAAAAATAGGGTATAAGCAAAAGATAGACTATATTAAACTTAAAAGTTTAGGAATTGATCCTAAAAACTTTATGTTTGATATTGAGATTGCTGCATATATTTTAAATTCAACTATTAGTAAATATACAATTGAATATATTGCAAATGAGTACTTAAATATATATTTAGAAGATATAGTTGAAAACAGTAATAGTGGGAAACAGCTTAATTTGTTTGATACAGAAAGCAAAGAAGATAATACTAAAATTGGTATTTACTCTTTAGTTATAAATAAACTTTACTATATTTTAAATAAAAAGCTAGAAGAGCAAAATCAATTAGATTTATTTAATTCAATTGAAATGCCACTTACAGAAGTTTTAGCTGAGATGCAATATAAAGGAATGTATGTAGATAAAGAAGACTTAATTATATATGGAAATGAACTTAAAGAACAATTAGAAATTTTAACAAAAGAAATATATGAACTTACAGGTGAAGAATTTAATATTAATTCTACAAAACAATTAGGAGAAGTCCTTTTTGAAAAGCTTAAACTAACAGTTGTTAAAAAGAATAAAACAGGTTATTCAACAGATGTTGATGTGTTAGAAAAGCTAAGGCCAGAACATCCTGTAATAGATAAAATATTAGAATATAGACAGCTTCAAAAGCTTAATTCAACATATGTAGAAGGATTAATACCATTTATTAAAGAAGATCGGAAGGATACATTCATATTTTCATCAAACAGTAACTGCAACAGGTAGAATAAGTTCAACTGATCCTAATCTTCAAAATATACCAACAAGAATTGAACTTGGAAAGAAACTAAGAAAAGTTTTTAAACCAGCAGATGGATACACATATGTAGATGCAGACTATTCTCAAATAGAATTAAGAGTTCTAGCACATATTTCAAAAGACCAAAATATGATAGATGCATTTAATAATGATGAAGATATTCATAGACAGGCGGCATCTAAAGTATTTAATATTCCATATGAAGAAGTTTCTAAAGAAGATAGATCAAAGGCAAAAGCAGTAAACTTTGGAATAGTATACGGTATATCTGAATTTGGATTAGCAGGTCAAATTGGAACAACAAGAAAACAAGCTAAAGAATATATAGACCAATATTTAGATAAATATGATGGCATAAAAAGATTTATGTATGATGTTGTAGAAGAAGCAAAAGTAAAAGGTTATGTAGAAACTATGTATAATAGAAGAAGATATATACCTGAACTTAAATCAAACAACTATATGGTGAGACAGTTTGGATCTCGTGTTGCAATGAATACTCCAATACAAGGAACTGCAGCAGATATTATGAAGATTGCAATGATTAATGTATATAACGAATTAAATAAAAGAAATTTAAAATCAAAACTTGTACTTCAAGTTCATGATGAATTATTAATAGAAACTAAAATAGATGAAAAAGAAGAAGTAAAAGAAATACTTATAACATCTATGGAAAATGCTTGCAATCTTTTAGTGCCACTAAAAGCAGAAGTAACAGAAGGAAGCACATGGTATGATGCTAAATAGAAAGAGGTAGAATTTGAAATTAATTAGAAGACTAATACTATTAATTATAATTATATTAATACTAATCTATTGTTATGATCATTTTAATGTTAAAGAAAGAGTATTAAAGGCAATATATCCATTAAAATATTCAGAATATGTTGAAAAGTATGCACAAGAATATAATGTTGATAAATTACTTATTTATAGCATAATAAAGGCAGAAAGTAATTTTAAAAATGATGCAAATTCAAATAAAGGAGCAATAGGTTTAATGCAGCTTATGGAAGTTACTGCTAAAGAAATTGATCCTGAAATTACTAAAGAAAAACTTTTTGATGAAGAAACAAACATTAGAATAGGAGTAGCATATTTTTCTAAACTTCTTACATATTATAACAATTCTGTAGAACTTGCTTTGGTTGCATATAACGCAGGAATTGGAAATGTAGATAAATGGATAGAAGACGGAACATTAAATAAAGATGGATCAAACATTGAAAATACACCATTTAAAGAATCTAATAATTATGTTAGAAAAATACTAAATGATTATGAAATATATAAAAAATTATATGGAGAAGAAGAAAATAAGGGGGAATAGTATATGACAATTTTATTACCAGGTGGTGCAGGTTATATTGGAAGCCACACAGCAGTTGAATTATTAAATGAAGGAAAAGATATAATAATTATTGATAACTTCTCTAATAGTAAGCCAGAAGTTTTAGACAAAATAAAAGAAATAACAGGTAAAGATTTTAAGTTTTATGAAATTGACTATACCAATAGAGAAGATTTAGAAGTTGTTTTTAAAGAAAATAAAATAGATGCAGTAATAAATTTTGCAGGATTTAAAGCTGTTGGTGAGTCTACTCAAAAACCTTTAGAATATTATTACAATAATATTGCAGGTGCAGTAGTATTGCTAGAAACTATGAAAAAATATAATTGTAAGAAGTTTATATTTAGTTCATCTGCAACAGTTTATGGAGATCCTGAAGTAATACCAATTACAGAAGAATGTAAGGTTGGTGGAACTACTAACCCATATGGTACAACAAAACTATATATAGAACAAATTCTAAAAGATTTATATAAATCTGATAATAGCTGGGCAATTGGAATATTAAGATACTTTAATCCAGTAGGTTCACATGAAAGTGGACTTCTTGGAGAAGAACCTCAAGGTATACCAAATAATCTTATGCCATATATAGTAAGAGTTGCAAATGGTGAACTTAAAGAATTATCTGTATTTGGAAATGATTATAATACTCCTGATGGAACAGGTGTAAGAGACTATATTCATATTGTAGACTTAGCAATTGGACATTTAAAAATGCTTGATAAATTAGATAAAGAAGGAAAAGGATTATTTATATATAACTTAGGTACAGGAACAGGATATAGCGTTTTAGATATGGTTAAAGCATTCGAAAAATCAACAGGTGTAAAAGTAAATTACAAAATTGCTCCAAGAAGACCTGGAGATATTGCTGCATGTTATGCAGATCCTACTAAAGCAAAAGAAGAATTAGGATGGGTTGCTAAAAAAGGAATAGAAGATATGTGTAAAGATAGTTGGAATTATATTAAAAAGAATAAATAAAAAATAAATGGGGGGAATTTAAATGAATAAAGAAAAAATATATATTATTTTAGCTGCTATATTAATAATTGCATTAATTATAATTATAGTAATGAATTTTATTATACCATCTGAAAATTGGACAACTGTTTTATCTTTTGATGGTGATTTTAATGGTGATGGTAAAAATGATTTTTTAGAAGTGAAAGTAATATATTCAACAGATGATATTTCAAATAATACTTTAAAAGATACTGACAATATACAAAAATCAGCAATTTTTCTAAATGGTAAAAAAGTAAAAGATAGTTCTATTCGTTTTGATATTATAGAAGTTGCTGATTATGATAACGATGGGATAGATGAAATAAAAGCAACATTTGAACAACTTCCTCCAGAAAAATATGAAACCAGATGTAATATTTACAAAATTAAAAATAATTCACTTGAATTAATTGATACATATACTGTTGATTTATTTTGTTTTATTGAAGGCAGTGAATATATAATGAAGGGATTTAATATTATATCCATATCTGGTTTTAAATATTATTCTACTGATGGTGAAATTAATCCAAACGATGAATTATTTGAAATACAATATAGAAAAGAAACAAAAGAATTAAAAATTATATCGAACAATCAATTACTTGAAACAATTTCTTCAGTTGGATATAATGATGCATCATTTCATGCAATGTATGATGTTGACTCTGATAATATTAGAGATATTACAAATAACGATAAAAGTATAGTTATAAAAGCTAGTAAAAAACCAACTACAAAAGAAGATATAACAGTTATAAGAAATTATAACAATGAAGAATAAAAAGGAGTTAATTTAATGAACAAACTTTTAGTTATTATTGATATGATAAATGGATTTATTAAAGAAGGAGCACTTGCAGACAGTTATATAAATACAATTACTCCAAAAATAATTGAGAAAATAAAAGAAAATATTGAATCAAATGATATGATAATTAACTTTCAAGATGCTCATAAAATAGATTCAAAAGAATTTAAAGATTTTCCACCTCATTGTATTATAGGAACCTTTGAAGCAAAACTAATAGATGAATTATTACCATATGAAAATAAAATGAAAACAATATATAAAAATTCAACATCAGGTTTTGTAACAGATGAATTTATGCAGTTTATTGAAAACAATAAAAACAATTTAAATGAAATAACAATTACAGGATGTTGTACAGATATTTGTATTATTAATTTTGCAATTCCACTTAAAAATTATTGTAATGAGCATAATTTAGATATAGAAATAATTGTTCCTAAAAATTGTGTTCAAACATATAATTCTGATATTCATAATAGAGATGAATATAATGAAATGTCATTTAAACTTATGAAACAATGTGGAATAAAAGTTGAAGAATAAGAAAATTAAAAATTAGCTAAAAATAAAGAAGGGTAAGTTATTACCCTTCTTTTTTAAACCTCTTAAAATCGATTCTCATGCGTCGATTTTTATTGATATTTCAATAATTTTTAATTTTTTTGTTTTTTATCAGAATTTAATTCTTCAAGTAATTTGTTTTTTAAATTCCATAGTTTTTCAGATAAATCTACATAGTATTTATGAGGATTATTTAATCTTTTAACTTCATCCCATAATGTATTTAATTCTTTTTTTGCATTTTCAGAAATTTCAGATAAAGTAGGGGAGTTATATACTAAATTTCCTTTATCAAATATTTTTACATGTAATGGTCTTACTATATAATCTTCTAATGTTTTCTTTTTCCATGGGCTTATTGGATCAAAAATTGTATAACCATTATTTGGTATTTCTTCATCATGTACTGTAATTAAATCTGCTAAGGCTTTATTTGTATATTTGTTATAGAATCTATATAATTTTTTAAATCCTGGATTTGTAATTTTTTCTATGTTTTCAGATACTTTAATTTTAGGAGTAATAACTCCATTTTCTTCAATACCTGCTAGTTTATATACACCACCAAATACTGGATTGCTTTGTGATGTTATTAAGTTTTCACCAACGCCAAATGAATCAATTTCAGCTTCTTGATCTAAAAGTGATTTAATTAAATATTCATCTAATGAATTAGTACCACATATTTTACAGTCTTCATATCCAGCAATATCAAGCATCATTCTTGCTTTTTTAGATAGGTAAGAAAGGTCTCCACTATCTAATCTAATAGCTTTTGGTCTAAATCCTTTTGGCTTTAATACTTCTTCAAATACTTTAATAGCATTTGGAATACCACTTTTTAGTACGTTATATGTATCTACAAGTAAAGTACAATCATCTGGATAAGTTTGAGCATATGCTTTAAATGCATCATATTCAGAATCAAAACTTTGTATCCAGCTATGAGCCATTGTTCCACTAGTAGGTACGTTATACTTTTGAGATGTATACATACAAGATGTACCAACGCATCCGCCAATCATTGCAGCTCTTGCACCAAATACTGCAGCATCTACACTGTGAGCTCTTCTTGCACCAAATTCCATTACAGGTCTACCACCTGCTGCTCTTACAATTCTACTTGCTTTTGTTGCAATTAATGATTGATGATTTATTAATAAAAGAATTGTTGTTTCTAATATTTGTGCTTCAATAATTGGAGCTCTAACAGTAATTAATGGTTCATAAGGGAATACAACAGTTCCTTCTGGTACTGACCAAATATCTCCTGTAAATTTAAAGCTTTTTAAATAACTTAAAAATTCTTCAGAGAATTTATTTTGTTTTCTTAAATATTCAATATCATTTTCATCAAATTTTAAATTTTTTACATATTCAATTATTTGCTCTAAACCTGCAAATAGGACATAACCACCATTATCAGGTATCTTTCTAAAGAATACATCAAAATATGCAATCTTATTATTCATATTATGTACAAAGTATCCATTAGACATTGTAAATTCATAAAAATCTGACACAAGCTCCAATTTTCTATCTTCCATTTAATTACCTCCAAGAAATACTAATTTCAAATTCTTGTTTATTATATCACAAATGTCAATATTGCAATTTACATAAAATTATGATAAAATATCAAGGCAAAACTTTTAGCAAATATCCTTGTTTTTGCAACTGTAGGTCAGGCAGTTATATAAAAATCTATTTCGAAGGAGAAACAAAATGGATAAGAAACTTGCTACGATTACTGTACGAACAGATAATGATGCAAAAGACGAATTCACAAAGATTTGTAAAGAAATTGGAATGAGTCCGTCAGAAGCAATCAATATCTACATCAAAAAGGTAATAAGCAAAAATGGAATTCCGTTTAAGGTAAAGTTAGAATAAGCTTTATGTTTTGAGGTGTACAAAAGATGGAAGATATGAAAAAATATGTGGGCGTAGTTCAAGTTGTTCACGAGTTTATGGCAGGATGCAGGATTGAAATCAAGAGTAGATATTATGATGATAAAGCTTTAATTGATAAATGGTTTGAACTTTATCCTGATTCTGAAAAAATACTCCTTGAAAACAATCCAAGCATTAATGAATTCTTTGAGATTTTTGAAGATTTTACTCCAATAACTCCAGAAGAATGGGAAGAACATAAGAAAGCAGAAGCAATACTCGAAGAAATGAGAAAAACGCCAATCACATGAAAAAATAGGGCCGGCAGAAATGTCGGCTTTATTTTTATTTTATTTAACTTTAATGTTTGTAATTTCTTAATTTCATGATATAATAATTAGGTAAAATTTTTAAGGAGATATGTTATGGGAAGAAGAGATACAGCAAAAAGAATGAAAAGACATAGAATTAAACTATTACGCTTAGTTATTTTATTCATATTACTTGTTACTATGATAGTATCTGGAATTAAAATAATTAAGTGGGCTATATATAACTCTAAAACAAAAGAAAACTTAAAGAAAGTCGAACAATATATAAGTGTTGATGAGAAAACTGGAGAATACAAAGTAGACTTTAGTGAACTAAAAAATATGAATAGCGATATATTATGTTGGGTAAAAGTTGGTGGATTGAATATATCTTATCCTGTAGTTAAAGGATCTGATAACTCATATTATTTAAATCATAGTATTGATAAATCATATAACACAGCTGGTTGGATCTTTATGGATTACAAGAATAAATTTGATGGAACAGATAGAAACATAATTATATATGGACATAATAGAAGAGATGGAAGTATGTTTTGTAAATTAAAAGATGTACTTAAAGAAGAATGGTATTCAAATAAAGATAATTGTTATGTAGATATTTATACTGAGGAAGGAATTACAAAATATGAAGTATTTTCAGTATATACTGTAAAAGATGAAGATTACTATATTACAACTTCATTTACAACAAATAGTTATAGAAACTTCATAAACAACATGAAATCAAGAAGTGTTTATAACTTTGGAGTTGATGTAACAACAGATGATCAAATACTAACATTATCTACATGTGCAGACAATAATGACTATAGAGTTGTACTTCATGCTAAAAAAGTTGTAAACATTGAAAATGTTGACATATAGAGGTTTAAAGTGTATTATATACATTAATATAAACAATATAAATATATAAATATAAATAATTTTTAGAAATGTGAGGATTAAAAATGAGATTAAGTAATGAATTTTTTTACACAATAAAAGAAGATATTGCAGATGAAGATTCAAGAAGTGGAAAACTACTTGTAAAGAGTGGGTTTATAAAAAAGATTGGTAATGGAATATATGCTAAAATGCCATTAGGTGAAAAAGCTACTAAAAATGTAGAAGAGATTGTAAGAAAAAATATGAATGAAGCAGGTGCTACAGAACTTAAAATGCCTACATTAATACCAATGAGTGCTTTTGAAGAATCAGGAAGAAAAGATACTTTTGGACCAAGTATGTTTAAATTAAATGACAGATATGAAAGAGAATATGCTCTAGGTCCTACACATGAAGAGTTGTTTACAATATGTTCAATGAATAAAATAAAATCATATAGAGATATGCCTTACACAATATATCAAATAGGAACTAAATATAGAGATGAAGTAAGACCAAGACTAGGACTAATTAGAGTAAGAGAATTTACTATGAAAGATGCATATAGCTTTGATAAGGATTTAGAAGGATTAGATATATCATATAAAAAGATGTTTGATGCATATCATAAAATATTTACTGAATTAGGACTAGAATATAAAGTAGTTAGAGCAGATACTGGAGCTATGGGAGGTCTATTATCAGAAGAATTCCAAGCAGTTACAGATATCGGAGAAGATGTATTAGTATTATGTGATGAATGTGGATTCTCATCTAATTTAGAAATTACAGAATGTAAAAGCGAAAGTATAGATAATGAAGAAGAAAAGAAATTAGAAATGGTTGAAACTCCAAATGCACATACTATTGAAGAAGTATCTGATTTCTTAGGAATAGATATTAAAAAAACAGTAAAAGCTTTACTTATGAATGTTGATGGAAAATTAGTAATATTCTTTGTAAGAGGAGATAGAGAGCTTAATGAAAATAAAGTATTAAAACTACTTGAAGCTCAAGAAATTGGATTTGCAGATGATGAACTAATTGCTAGCTCAAATGCTGTCCCAGGATATACTGGACCAATAAATTTAAAAGCAAAAATAGTTGTTGATAATGAAGTTTTAAATATGAAAAACTTCTGCTGTGGTGCAAATAAAGAAGGATATCACTATGTAAATGCTAATATAAAAGACATTGAATATGATGTAACAGGAGATATTGTTAATGTTAAAGAAGGAGATAAGTGTCCAGTTTGTGGTGCTGATCTTAAATTTAAAAAAGGAATAGAAGTTGGAAATACATTTAAACTAGGAACTAAATACTCAGAAAGTATGGGATTAAATTTCTTAGGAGACGATAATAAATTATATCCTGCTGTAATGGGTTGCTATGGTATTGGTATAGAAAGAATACTTTCTGCCATTGTAGAGCAAAATAATGATGATAAAGGTATAATTTGGCCAATAAATGTAGCTCCATATAAAGTTGAAGTAGTAGTTATTAATCCTAAAGATGAAACTCAATTAGAATTAGGAAACAAACTATATAATGAATTAAATTATTGTGGAATAGATGCAATGATAGATGATAGAGATGAAAGAGCTGGAGTTAAATTCAATGATGCTGATTTAATTGGTATGCCAATCAGAATTACAGTTGGTAAAAAAGCTGGAGAAGGAATAGTTGAATTTAAATTAAGAACATCAACAGACGTTGAAGAAATAAATGTTGATAATGTAATAGATAAAGTTAATTCTATTATAATTAAATAATAAAATAATAAAATAATAAATTTAAAATAAAAAATATATATTAAATATATTAATACAAAAGAGGAAGGGTAATATGTTAGAGTGGATTACACTTGTACTTGCAGGATTTGTTCTTCTTGTAAAAGGAGCTGATTTTCTAGTAGATGGCGCAAGTAGTGTTGCTAAAAAATTTCATATATCAGAGATAATAATTGGACTAACAGTTGTTTCAATTGGTACTTCTATGCCAGAACTATTTGTAAGTGTTTCATCTGCTTTAGATGGTTTTTCAGATATATCTATAGGTAATGTTTTAGGTAGTAATATTGCAAACTTACTTTTAATTTTAGGTTTATCTACAATGGTAAAACCAGTCTTCTTTAAAAAGGAAACTAGATTTATTGAAATACCAATGTGCTTACTTATGACAATAATGTTTATGGCAATCTGCAATCATAGTTTAGATGTATCTAGATTTGATGGTATAATACTATTATTTGTTTTCTTAATGTTTATACTATATACAATAGTTATGACTTTTAAAGGAGAATCATTTGATAATAACGATGATGAATTAGAAACAGAACCTGAAAAAGAAAAAAAGAAATCTAAAACATTTTTTGATATTGTTAAAATAATTTTAGGAATTATATTTCTAAGAATAGGTGGAGATGTTACAGTAAAAAATGCTGTTAATATTGCAAATTATTTTCATTTAAGTGAAAAGATAATAAGTATAACAATACTTGCAATAGGAACAAGCCTTCCAGAACTAGTTACAAGCGTTTCTGCTGCAATTAAAGGAGAAAGTGATATTGCAATAGGAAATATCATCGGATCCAATATATTCAATATGTTATTAATAATTGGTCTATCTGCTGTAATTAAACCAATAACATATAATATTAGTTATAACTTTGAACTTGTATTTCTAATTATTGCAACAATTATATTATCATTATTTAGTATTACACCGCCAAAAAATAGAATGAGTAGATTTAATGGAACAATATTCTTTTTAATGTATTTAGGCTATATGGTTTCATTGTTTGTATAACTTATATTTTATAGCAATAATATAAAAGATATAAAAACAAAAGACATACTTTAATGTATGTCTTTATTTTATGAATCTATATTTTTGTTTTATATTTATATAATATCATTTTTCTTATATAACAATGTAATTCTATTTCCTTTAGCAGATATAAATTTTTCTTCTTTCATATTCTTAAGTTCTCTAAACATAGCTGATCTATTTAT
>JAEEGL010044101.1_pt1 | contig 30025 bp, 23 predicted proteins | sample 9134231 | NCBI WGS metagenome assembly JAEEGL01 (sample SAMN16246548, study PRJNA631951) | gut metagenome | biome: gut microbiome; feature: rumen; material: fiber-attached | host: Bos | place: Iran: Karaj | collected 2018-10 | reverse complement strand
CTTTTGACGGAAACAGTTTCATGTCTGCTTTTCCTCCGGGCCAGAGAGACAGATCGCGCCGAAGGGTCGGATCGTCAGCTTTTTGCAGCTGCCTTGACCGAAGACCCGTTCCATTCCGAAGCGGTATTCATCGAGATAGGATAAGGGAACAAAGGCTTGGATCGTTCCGGCAAAACCGCCTCCATGGACGCGCCATGCGGCAGGTTCGCCTGCCTTTTCAAGTAAGTGCCTGGACAGAGCCAGCCCGACTGAAAGAGGCTGTTCGGAAGGATCCGAGACGTTATAGACGTTCTGCAGATAGCAGAAAGAAGATTCTCCCGACAGGCAAACGTCTTTCAGAAATGACTTGAAATCCCCGCGAAGCAATGCGTCTTTTTGACGGAGGACACGTTCGTTTTCCGAGAAGAAATGGAACGCTCTCAAAATGGCTCTGTGGGACAATTTGCCGTAGAGAAGAGGGAGTGCCTCTTCGAAAGCGGCAGGATCGACTTCGCCCAAATGCTCTTTGCCCAAAGCCGCCGCCACCGCCTTCATTTCCTGGGGGATAGAGGCATACGCGCCGGTCAGATTGGCATGAGTCCCCCCTGTGTGGGTGATGCAGAGCGCATAGCCTTCCTTTTCCAGGTCCAGAGTGAGAGGAACGATCTGAGGATCTTCCGGATGACGGAAGTCCATGAAAACAGCCCCTCCGTAGGCACAGGCCAGTTGATCCAGCAGTCCGCAAGGCTTCCCAAAGAACAGGTTTTCCGCTTTTTTGCCCATTTTGGCCAAGGCGACGGGTGAAAACGATTCATTTGCATACAGCGTGTTCAAAACGGTTGCGATCATCAATTCGAACGCAGCCGAGGATGACAAACCGCTGCCCGGAGCCACAAGGCTGGTCATGTATGCGTCAAAACCGGATATCGAGACCCCGGCATCCAAAAACAGTGAGCAGATGCCGTTGATCAGCGAGACCGAAGTCCCGAAAAGTGAAGGATCGGGATCGGTTCGCGATGCCTCTGTTTCGATCATGCCCATGCCCTCGCTGTATAGCCTGATGCCCCGGTCATCCCTCGGAGAGACGACGGCCAGGATATCCAGATCGATCGGTGCGGCAAGGACAAGGCCGTGATTGTGGTCCGTATGATTGCCGGACAGTTCGGTCCTTCCGGGGGAAGAGAACAAATAAACCGGTCTGTTCCGATTCGAATCGAAAAGAGATGAAAAACGGTCCAATGCGTCAAGCGCGCGGGTCGCAGCTGCCCTCAATTCACCTTTTGAAACGATCTGGCTCAGATTTTTTTCAATCAGTAAGCGATCAGGATACATGGGGACCTCAGAATCTGGATTTGATTTCTTGCAGGCATTTTTGGCAAATACGCTTGTCGTTGAAGTAGATGACATCTTCCGCGTTCCCGCAGAATATGCAGGCGGGGAGATATTTTTTCAAGATGATCTTGTCTTCGTCGGTGTAGATCTCAACGGGATCTTTTTCGTTCATTTCGAACTCTTCCCGAATGCTTTTGGGCAATACGATCCGCCCGAGTTCATCGATTCTTCTGGTGATACCGGTTGCTTTCATGGCTTTGTTCAGCTGTGCGAAACAGCCTTTCTCCTTATGTTTGTCTTAAGCATTTTAGCATGCTTTCCGGGAACTGTCAATAAGTGGAAATACTGACAAATGCATCCTTTTTAGGTTTTTTTGAAAAACTGTCTCGGAACAGATTTTCAGCCACCCGACCGGACCGTTCCTGAGGCCCGGAGAAACGGGAAGAGGGAAAAAAGAATTTAATACTTGAAAATAAATAGAAAATGTGTTATTATACACAATGCGTTTTTGCGCGACCGGGGCTTTCTCGCCTCGTTTTAACATTCCGCCAGCCGGAAAAAAGTGCTGTTCTGCAAGCCAGAAACGAGCCCCTCGGGTTATGCGATAACGACTACAAAAAAAGGATCAATTATGCCACAGACAAGAAGGAAAAATACCAGATTGCAGATTGGCAAATTGAAGATCATACCCTTAGGCGGCATCGGTGAGATCGGCAAGAACATGACTGTTCTTGAGTATGAAGATACCATCATCATCATCGATTGCGGCTTGGGATTTCCCGATGAAGATATGCTCGGAATCGATCTGGTGATTCCGGATACGACTTATCTCGAGAAAAATAAAGAAAAGGTTAAAGGTCTGTTTTTGACGCATGGACATGAGGACCATATCGGTGCCATCCCCTATGTGCTCCGATCTATCAATCCTCCCATTTACGGGACGCCTTTGACTTTGGGTATCGTCAAAAACAAACTCGAAGAATTCAATTTGCCTATGAAGCCTGCCTTGAAGCAAGTCAAAGCGGGCGATATCATACAGTGCGGCAGCTTTTCGGTTGAATTTATCCATGTCAACCACTCCATTGCGGATGCCTGCTGCCTGTCCATTCGAACCCCGGTCGGCACGATCGTGCATTCCGGAGATTTTAAACTGGATCTGACCCCTATCGAAGGGGAGGTCATGAATATCGGCAGACTGGCTCAGATCGGCAGAGAAGGCGTGCTTCTCCTGATGTGCGAATCGACGAATGCCGAACGCCCCGGCTACACGCCCTCGGAAAAAACGGTCGGACAGTCGCTGGAATATATTTTCCGGATGCATCCGGACAAGCGGCTGATCATCGCCACTTTTTCATCAAACGTGCACCGGGTCCAGCAGATCATCAATGCCAGTGTGAACCACCGAAGAAAAGTCGCCGTGATCGGCAGGAGCATGCTCAACATCCTTGCCGCGGCGATCGAATTGGGTTACATGAAGGTGCCCGACGGGACGATCATCAATGCTGCCGAGATCAAAAACTACAAGCCTGAAGAACTGACCGTGATCACAACGGGAAGTCAGGGAGAGCCGATGAGCGCGCTTTACCGGATGACTTTCAATGATCATGCACAGGTCAGGATAGGCAACTCGGACGTTGTCGTGCTCTCCTCGAGCGCGATCCCCGGCAACGAGAAAACCGTGGGCAACATCATCAACGAACTGGCGCACAAGGGCATTCCGGTCATTCACGACGCAGCCTTGGCCGTTCATGTTTCCGGACACGCATGCCGTGAAGAATTGAAGTTGATGCATGCGATTCTCAAACCCAGGTTTTTCATGCCGGTCCACGGTGAATACCGCCACTTGCTGGCGCATCGGGATCTGGCTTTGGAAATGGGGATGCCCTCAGACAACATCATGGTCGGAGAGATCGGCCAGGTCCTGGAACTGACCCCCAAGTCGGCCGTCTGGAACGGACGCGTCGAAGCAGGGTCCGTGATGGTTGACGGGAACGGGATCGGAGACGTCGGAAATGTTGTTTTGCGTGACAGATGGCATCTGGCTCAGGACGGTATGGTTGTCGTCGTCGCAACGATCGACTCCTATGAAAAGACGCTGATCTCAGGTCCGGATATCACTTCCAGAGGATTTGTCTACATCAAAGAATCGGAAGCTTTGATGAACGACGTCAAAGCATTTACGCAGCGCATCATTTTGGATTGCCTCGAGGATTCTCCACAGGACAGAATGACAATTAAAAACCAAATCAGGGAATCACTCGGCCAGTACCTGTATGACAGGGTCGGAAGGAAGCCGATGATCTTCCCGTTCATCATGAATATTTAAGAAGGTGGAATGAAGCTATGGGAAAAGGTTCCAGAAGCAGACTGAACCGTTTGCAGGAAGAAGTCGGTTCTTCGCAGACAGCAGTCAAAAAGAAAAAGCAGAATAAATCGGGCGGTAAGTCTGTCGTTGTTATGACAATCATCGTCGCCGTCGTCGTGCTGTTCGTGGTGGCAGCCATCGTGTTGTCCGCACTTTCCAATCAGGGTACGTTTTTGCGTGCCAAGACCGTATTGAGCAGCGAGCACTACAAGATCGATGCAACGATGATGACTTATTTCATGCAATATACATATGAGCAATGGTATAGCCAGTGGGGCAACTATGTCAGCAGTTATTTCTCTTTGAATACGCAAGCCACATGGAAATCCCAGTCCTTTGGTCTTGGCACATATGATTCGATGCTCGGTTATGAATCGAATGCGAACTCGACCTGGTTCGATTATTTTGCCGATCTGTCCGTTTCCAGCGCCAAGAATATTCTTCTGTATGCAGAAGCAGCGCTGGCAGATCCGGATTATGATTCCACATTGACCCAGGAAGACAAGGACTCGATCCAGTCAAATATTAGCGACATGAAGAGCATGTACGAGCTGTACAAATCCTACTATGAGGCGATGGGTTCCAGCTACTATGAATCTTTCCGCGCATACCTGACGGCCGTCTACGGCAAAGGAGTCAGGGAAGCCGATATCACCCGCATGATGGAACTGCAGACGATCGCTTCCAAGTACTATGAGTACATGCAGAACAAGTTCGGAGAAGCCAACCGGGCAGATACGGATCGGATCCAGACATATTTTGAGGAAAACAGCGATTCCTATCTCACGGCCGATTATCTGACTTACACGTTCAAGGCTACCTTGAACAAGCCGACCAAAGAGGACGATCAGACTGACGAAGAGTACAATGCAGCCGTTGCGGAAGCAAATGAAAAATTTGCTGAAGAGAAGGCAAAAGCTCAGGAGAATGCGGCAGCGCTGGCAGCGTCTGCCGACGAGACCGCATTCGAAACATGGCTCCGCGAGTATTTCGCTGAGACGATCGAACTCGCTGAGGGTGACAATCTGGAAGACAAGGTCAATGCGGAATATGAAAAATGCGTAAAGACCGACGCCACATTCTCGAGCAGTTCTGAACTCGGATGCTGGATCCTTGGGTATGTCTATGACAAAGACGCAGCTGCAGACAGCGAACCTGAAAAGACCGAAAAGGCAGCCAAAGGTTCAGTCAAGATGATCGAAAGCGATTCAGAAGAATCCTATTCTGCGACGATTTACTGTGTCACGAGGGAAGCTTCTCTGAAAGACATTTACGGCGTAAATGCTGAGATCGCGCTGTTCAACAAGGATTCGACCTTTAAAGGTCCAGAAGAGGATGCAGAAAGCGTCGATGCCGCGACAGCAGCCACCAAATTCCTTGAAACATATCAGACCGTGGCCTCGACGAAGGACATGGACGAAGTCCTGAATGAACTGGGTTATACCAATGCCTATCATGCCGGATACGAGCACATGATCCACGGAGATTGCGATTTCGAGGAAGTCGAAGACTGGGCATTCGATGAAGCCAAAGCGGGAGATATGACGACCCTGTCGGTATCCCACACCAGTGATTCAACGACCACAGAGTATATCTGCATTGCTTACCTGAAATCCGTGGATGAGCTGAAGGAATGGCAGATCACGATCGCTCGTACGCTGACTTCGAACGATCTGACGTCTTGGCATGACGGTCTGGCAGAGAATACGACCATCAACTACAACGAATCGTCGATCAACGCAATCGCAAAATAAAGTATGAATTGACAAGAAGGGGGCAGATGAACTGATTTCTGCCTCCTTTTTGAATCAGGAGGAATATGGACAATCATTTGAATGTGAGAGCTTGCGCCTACCGCTGCCCGAATTGTACGTCCGGTGTCATCACACCGATGGTCGATCCGCTCAAGCTCAAAGGGATGATCAAACTTGGATGTTCTTGCGGAAAAAGCCGGATGACGATCGAACACGACCGCAATTTTATCAACTTATCTGTTCCGTGTCTGTTGTGCGGCAGAGAACATGAATTCAAAGTCGATGTTTCGTTGCTCAACTCAGACCGGCTGTTTTCGCTGAACTGCCCCTTTTCCGAAATGCCTGTTTTCTGGTCAGGGGATATCGATGAAGTCAAGGCCGATCTGGCCAAGACGGAACTGGATCTGCTGAACCTGTTAGACGACAGAGATCTGAGCAGTTTCCAACTTCTTCATCCGGATGAGGAACAGGACGTTGAGGCGTCTCTGAACAGAATGAGCAGCCACCGCTGGTACGATCCGGATATCGAATCTGCCATCATGCTGGTCATACGGGAACTGGATGCGGATCACAAAATATATTGCAGATGTCCCGATGATGCCGACAAGCATTTCTCAGTAGAAATGAAAGAAGAAGGCATTCTTGTCAGATGTGATCGGTGCGGGGCTTCCAAACTGATACCCGTGGATCCGGGTCCTGCCACGCAGGCGTTCCTGGACGCAGACAGTCTGACGCTGGATTGAGGGCGTGCAAGACTTGACATAATCTCCGAAGTATGTCATAATGAACTATCAAGATGAATCATCCTGATTCAAAAAGGTTGAATATGCACAAAAAGGAGGGGCGCTCATGAGCCGCTACCGCTATCCCCGGATCCGGTTGTCCGGAACAGACCTGCTGTCCCGCTCAGGCGTCATATACGCTCAGATCCTCGGGGATCTGCTCATGAAAGTGGACGAAGGCAAAGGAAACTATCCCAAAGGCTTTTTTCATACGTCCACGACGCCTGACAGCGAGCCCAATTACTACCGCGATATGTGGAGCAGGGACGTAGGCCGTGGCCTGATGGAACTGTGCCGCGCCGGCCTGACCGGGCCTTGCGGCGACGCAATCGAGTTCATCCTCTCCAAGGGATTCAACGCCAAGGATCACTACGGAAGGCTCATCTGCAGCGACATAACAGCCGGAGACTACGAGGTCGATGGTAACGTCAACATCCTGATGGCCATATACCTGTATTGGGTCTATACCGGAAGACGGAAAGAAGAGGCTGCGCGTTTTTTGCACAACGCGGATTCTGTTTTCGACTGGTTCCGGCGCATGGGAGAGGAATGTCCTTACGGCTTTCTGCTTCCATCCTGTTCCGAACTGTCCGGCAATCCTGATACCGGGTACCGCATCTATGCCGTATACGCGACCTATGGAGCGACCGGAGTCCTTTCCGCCTATGCCGAAATGGCGCATGACTCGGGAGATGTCGGACGAGAGAAGACCTACCGGGATCTTTGTAGCCGCTTTTCGGACAGCATGATGGATACGCTTGTCTCGCTGGGACCTGGTTCCGCGCAGGGCACCAAGACTCCAGCCGGAGTCTGGCTCAACGGGTTGGACGAACGCACGGGCGGTGCCGCAGAGATCGGAGATTTCGGTCCAAGATTCTTCATCCACCGATGGACACGCCAGTTGCCTTTCGTGCAGGACTATGACCGTGGAGATGGTATGATTCCCGCTCACTTCCTTCCCGTGAACGAAGCCTCTTACCACTATCTCAAGACAGGCATGGCTGAAGGATACTGGTTCCGGAAATACGGTTTCGTCAGCTGCACCTGCTTTACGGGTATGGGCGACCGTCACGACGATACGATGGCCGGATACGGACAGAACCTTTTCACCCAGGCCGCGCTTATGTCAGATGACGTGAATGTCTACACGAAATGTTTGGACGGCATCAGCCGGCTCGCCTACGACGGGGATATCGTATGCCCTCTCACACCGGACCGCAATCCCTGGGTCATGCATGAGTGCTTTACTTACGAGAACTACGAGCAAGGTCTGGACCACACTTACGGCCGGACCGGAGTCCCGGAACGTTTCATCATGCACAATCCCGGAGACGAGGGCAATCTCGTTCAATCCGCTGAAACGCTTAAGACCTACAGCCTGATGGTCGGGATCACTTCGAAGGGATCCGAACTGTCCGTTCTGCCGAGATTACCATGGGAATGCACCGAGGCACACATCGAGGACTTTCCCGTTCCCGCACCGGACGGCACGCTGTGCCGGATCGGATACGATTTCACGGCCGAACGCTGGAAGAACCGGCTGTCTATCCGTATAACGGGGACTGCACCGTTCGACCGGATCCGGGTACGGCTGGGGCCACTCCCCAATCTTTTGTTCGACGAGCCCGAACTCCGGAAGGACTGGCTGATAGAGCGGAAACACGAGGCCTGCTTCGCTTGCCGCGTGTTAGAGAACGCAGATCACCTGGACGAGATTTCCATCGAACTGATCAACGAATAATAATGGAAGATACGGAAATATAAAAACGCGAATTTAGGAGGAAAACCGGAAATGAAAAAAAGAATACTGGCACTGGTCCTGGTGTTGCTGATGGCTTTGCCGATGGTTGTGGCATGCTCAAATTCAGGCAATCCGTCAGAGACGGCAACAGAGACCAAGAAGAGCGACACCCCCGGCGGTCAACAAACGGATGAGACGGAAACCGAGGATGAAAAAGAAAAATGGTATTTCCCGGATCTGCCGAGTGACGATCGCTATAAAGACAAGGAATTCGTCTTTTTGGCTTTTACCGGAGACACGTCGTTCTATTGGCACGATTCCGACTTTTTGGCTGAAATGATGAACGGCGACACGATGAACGATGCCGTTTATCAAAGGAACACATACGTTCAGGAACAGTTGAAGATCGATTTGGTCCTTGAACCCGGTGATGCCAATCTGGAAATCACCAGACTGCAGACGTCCATTCAGGCCGGGGAAGATGATTATCAGGCTGCCGACGTGACGACCCTCCGCATGTTCTCCATGGCCACCAATGGTCTGTTGACTGAATTGAACAGCATGGGTACGATCGATCTGGAGGCTCCCTGGTGGGATCAGCACTCTTTGTCGGATCTGTCCATTCTCCATCAGAATTATGGCTTGTACGGCGATATCGGTAACATGTTCAAACGGACACTGGGTATCGTGCTGTTCAACAAACGGCTGTTCAACGACCAGTTCCCGACCATAGACCTGTATGAAGTTCAGGACAACAAAGAGTGGACGCTGGATTACATGCTGAATCTGGTTTATGACCTCGCAAGCGATCTGGACGGTGATACTCAAATGACGGAAGGCGATCAGTTCGGTATGGTTTATCAGGGCGATATGATGCCGATCGCACTGATCTGCTGTGATATTCCGTTTGTGACGAAAGATGAGAACGATGTTCCGGCACTGACGCTCAACTGTGAAAAAACGTTTGATGCGATCGATATCCTGGCCGATTTGATGTATGATACGGAAGTTGCCAGATCATCCTCTGCCAACCAGCCCAAGGTTGCCGATCACCATGACACATTCAAGACACAGCATTCCGTTTTCGATGTGACCGAGATCCATGCGGCCATCGACTTCCGTTCCATGGCAACCGATTTCGGAATCCTCTGCATGCCGCTGTTCGATGAATTTCAGACGAGTTATCTGACCTGCATCAACCCTCATGTATCCGCTACACTGGTCGTTCCTTTTTCGATTAAGGAGCCGGAGTTTGTCGGGTACGTTTTGGACTGCCTGTCCGCAGCAGGGAAAGACTATATGACGCCTGCGTTCTATGATATCACGCTGCAGGGCCGTTCGACCCGTGATGAACAGTCCCGCGCGACCATCGATCTGGTCAGCGCATCTGTCAGGTACGATCTGGGTTATCTGGCAGACTGGGGCATGTCAGAAATGATTCGTGGTCTGGCAGACAACCGGTCCAAGGATTTCAGTTCCAGATGGGGGACCAACAGCAAGTCCTTCCAGGAGAAGATGAATCAAACGATCGAAGAGTTTGAATTCCTGTCTTAATTAATCGTTCCCGGTTCAGCCGGGATCAGGGAGCTTTTTCAGTCCGGTGTGACTTGAAAAGCTCCCGTTTTTCACAATTTAATCAAATCTTGTTGAAGAGCTAAAGAAAATAAGGTACAATGAAAATACCAAAATACCAGTGAGGTGTGTTATGTCTACAACCCAATTTTTCAAGAACGTTCCTTACGTGAAATACGAAGGGCCCAAGACCAGAAATCCGTTTGCTTTCCGTTACTACAATCCCGATGAGATCGTTGAAGGCAAAACGATGAAGGAATATCTCAATTTCAGCCTGTCCTGGTGGCATACTCTTTGTGCTGACGGCACAGACATGTTCGGACGGGGAACCATGCATAAAGATTTCGGGGCGAAAGACGAAATGGATCTGGCCAAGAAGAAGGTTCAGGCCGGATTCGAGTTCATGGAAAAACTGTCTATTCCTTATTTCTGCTTCCATGACAGAGATCTGGCGCCGGAAGGGAAAACGCTCGGCGAATCGAATGAAAAGTTGGACGAAGTTGTTGAGGAGATCCTGAAACAGCAGAAAAAAGTAGATGCCAAAGTCCTTTGGGGGACGGCCAATCTGTTCAATCATCCCAGATATATGCACGGTGCGGGGACATCTCCTTTTGCAGACGTGTACGCTTTTGCTATGGCTCAGGTCAAGAAGTGCATCGAAGTCACGATCAAACTCGGAGGACGCAATTATCTGTTCTGGGGCGGCCGGGAAGGTTATGAAACGCTGCTCAACACGGATATCGGTTTCGAGCTGGACAATATGGCGAGATTTTTGACGATGGCCAGAGACTACGGACGCAAACTCGGTCTTCCGGGCGTCTTCTTCATCGAGCCTAAGCCGAAAGAACCAACCAAACATCAATACGATTTCGACACGGCCACCGTGTACGGCTTCTTGCTGAAAAATCATCTTGAAAAAGATTTCCGCGTTAACATCGAGGCCAATCATGCGACCCTGGCAGGCCACACGTTCCAGCATGAACTGGCCGTGGCCCGTGCCAACGGCATTTTCGGTTCCATCGATGCCAACCAGGGAGATCTGCTTCTGGGCTGGGATACCGACCAGTTCCCGACCAACGTATATGAAACGACGCTTTGCATGTGCGAAGTGCTCAAGGCAGGCGGCTTCCAGTACGGCGGATTGAATTTCGACGCCAAGGCCAGAAGGGGATCTTTCACACCGGAAGATATTGCTCTTTCCTATATTGCAGGCATGGACGCATTCGCTTTGGGCCTGCGCAAGGCGATCGAACTCAGAGAAGACGGGGTTCTGGACAAGGCGCTCGCGGACAGGTATGCAAGCTTCCAGACAGGGATTGGAAAAGATATCGTCAGCGGCAAAGCCACGATCGAAGATCTTGAAAAATATGCACTTGAAAAGGGCGAAGTACTGGACAGCGTGAAGAGCGGCCGTCAGGAATATCTGGAAAACGAAATGAACAGAGTTTTGTTTTCGTGAGATCAGAGCAATGAGAGGACAATGATTCATGGCATACGTCATTGGTATCGATATCGGCACATCCGGCACGAAGACGATCCTATTCGATGAGAACGGGAAGACCATAGCCGGAAAAACCGTAGAATATCCGCTTTATACACCGCAGAACGGGTGGGCGGAGCAGGATCCCGAAGACTGGTGGAGGGCCACCCTGGAGGGATTGAAAGCCGTGATGACCGGCATTGATGCACGCGATGTCCGGGGCATCGGACTGTCCGGACAGATGCACGGACTCGTCATGCTGGACAAACAGGGAAAAGTCCTCCGCAAATCCATCATCTGGTGCGACCAGCGGACTGGTGAGGAATGCAAAGAACTGACCGCTCTCGTCGGGGCAGACAGACTGATGGACATCACGAAAAGTCCTGCCGTGACAGGGTTTACCGCGTCTAAGATCCTATGGGTCAAAAAGCACGAACCTGAATTGTTTGACAAGTGCAGCACGATCTTGCTGCCGAAAGACTATATCCGTTTCAAATTGACCGGCGAGAGGGCAACGGAAGTGTCCGATGCGTCCGGTATGCAGCTGATGGATATCGAAAAACGCTGCTGGTCGTCCGAAGTCCTGGAAAAGATCGGGCTGGACGGTTCGCTCCTCGGAAAAATGTATGAATCCGTCGAAGTGACCGGCACGATTCTGCCTGAAGTGGCTAAGGAAACCGGACTCCGAGCCGGGATACCGGTCGTGGGCGGGGCAGGAGACAATGCGGCTTCGGCTATCGGTTGCGGAGTCATCCGCGACGGGGACGCTTTCACGACGATCGGGACCAGCGGGGTCGTTTTCGCTCACACTTCCAAACTGTCTGTCGATCAGAGCGGAAGGATCCATTCTTTCTGTGCCGCTGTCCCCGGTGAATATCATGTGATGGGCGTGACCCAGGCCGCCGGCCTTTCTCTCCGCTGGTTCAGAGATCAGTTCTGCGCTCCCGAAGTGAGCCAGGCCGCAAAGCTCGGGTTGGATCCTTATCAGATCATGGATGATGAAGCTGCCAAGGTCAGCGTTGGATCGAACGGACTGCTCTATGTCCCTTATCTGAACGGGGAAAGAACGCCGCACCTGGATCCGGATATCCGCGGCGCATTTCTGGGATTGACTGCCGCACACGGCCGGCCTGAAATGATCCGTGCGGTCATGGAGGGCGTCACGTTTTCGCTCCGAGACTGTTTGAGCGTCTTTGAGGGAACGGGCGTCCGGCTGAGTGCTATGAAAGTTTGCGGCGGCGGCTCGGTCAGTGCTTTGTGGCGCCAGATGCTGGCGGACAACATGAACGTCCCCGTCAGTACGCTGCAGTCCAATGAAGGCGGATCGCTCGGTGCAGCCATTTTGGCCGGCGTCGGTTCGGGCCTGTATGCATCACTGGAGCAGGCGTGCGAGACCGTGATCCGCACCCGGACGACCCAGAAGCCGATCGAAGCCAATGTGAAAGCATACCAAAAGTACTACGATATTTATACCCGGGTTTATGCATCCATCCGGGAAGTCAGCCACGAACTGGTGGCAGCGAATCGTTTCATTCGGTAGGTTTGTTATGAAAAATCCTTACTATTTAGACAAAAAATCTTTTCGGAAACAGGCCGAAAAACTGGTCTCGAAAATGACCCTGGAAGAGAAATGCGGTCAGATGCTCTATACCGCTCCCGCTATCCCCAGACTGGGCATTCCGGCATACAATTGGTGGAATGAAGCCCTTCACGGTGTGGCCAGATGCGGCGTCGCGACGGTTTTCCCTCAGGCGATCGGCATGGCTGCCAGCTTCGACGACGCGCTGATGCTGAAGGTGGCTACTGCGATCTCGGATGAGGCCAGAGCCAATTACAATGAATATAAAAAATTCGGCGAGACTCAGCAATATCAGGGATTGAATTACTGGTCTCCGAACATCAATATTTTCCGGGATCCGAGATGGGGCCGCGGGCATGAGACCTACGGCGAAGATCCGTATCTGACGGGACGTATAGCCACCTCTTTCGTAAAGGGTCTTCAGGGAACCGGAAAATACCGGAAGGTGGACGCCACGCTGAAGCATTTTGCCGTTCACAGCGGGCCCGAAAAACTACGTCATTCTTTCAATGTCGATATATCCCGGAAAGAGATGGACGAAACGTATCTGTTTGCTTTCCGTTATGTGATCGAACACGCGGACCCGTCTGCCGTTATGGGAGCCTACAACCGGGTCAACGGGGAGCCCTGCTGCGGAAGCCAGCAGCTCCTTTGCGATATCCTTCGCGGGGAGTGGGGTTTCGAGGGTTACGTGGTTTCAGACTGCGGAGCGATTTGCGATTTCGACCAGCACCATAAGGTCACGGCCAACGGCATCGAAAGCGCCGCGCTGGCCGTCAACAAGGGATGCGATCTCAATTGCGGCAACGCATACCAATGGCTGAAAGCCGCTTTGGCGGAAGGACTGCTCAGCGAAGAGACGGTGACCGAAGCCGTCGTTCGCCTGTTTACCGCCAGATACGCATTGGGTATGTTCGCCAAAGATTGTGAATATGACAAGATCGGCTATGAATGCATCGCTTCGGACAAGCATCGGGCCCTGAACCTGAAAATGGCTGAGCGGAGCATCGTGCTGCTGAAGAACAACGGCATCTTGCCATTGCGTAACACTAAAGACCTGAAAGTGGCCGTTGTCGGGCCAGATGCGGATGACAGGGCCGTGCTCCTCGGCAATTACGCGGGGACCATGGACCGCTATTCGACCTTGCTGAGGGGCATCCAGGACCTCTGCGCGGGCCGTGTCTTCTACAACAAAGGATGCAACGTTTCCAATCCTCATCCGAGCCCGGACGCCGGGGAGAACGTACGCTCTGCGGTCGTGACCGCCAGACAGGCCGACGTCGTCGTGATGATCATGGGTCTGAATCCCTCGATCGAAGGGGAAGAGGGCGAGGCGGGAGACCGCACGACGCTGGATCTCCCGCAGTCTCAGCTCACTCTGTACGAGGAGATCAAGAAGACCGGGAAACCGATCGTGTTCGTCAACGTGTCCGGCTCTGCCGTCAATCTTGCCGACATGGATCAGCATTGCGATGCCGTTCTGCAGTGTTTCTATCCCGGAGCGGAAGGCGGGAACGCACTGGCCCGGATCCTGTTCGGGAAAACTTCTCCTTCAGGGCGGTTGCCTGTCACATTCTACCGTAGCGTCGACGATCTTCCTCCGTTCGAAGATTACAGCATGAAGAATCGGACATACCGTTTCTTCAAAGGAAAACCCGTCTATCCTTTCGGGCACGGTCTCAGTTATGCCAAGATCACGGAAAACTGGATCGATGAAAAAACAGTCGTTCTCGAAAATCAGAGCGACGTGGGAAGCGGGTATACGGTCTTGTGCTTTGACAGAAGCGGGGACGGGCGTTTGATCGATTTCAAACACATTTTCCTGTCTCCTCACACATCCCGCAAGATCACATTCAAGTATATGCCTTAACGAAAAAAACAGTCCAAGGATCGGTTTGAAACCGGATGTCCTTGGACTGTTTGCAATCTTGGGCTCAATCGGATTTTGCAGAACTCTTGAAAATCATATCGATCAGTTCCTGTGTCTTGAGCGCCTCTTCCATGGTCATGGTCGTTTCGGCCTCGTTTCCGGTCCGATAGAAGTGAGCGATCTGCCTGACGTGGCTGACCCCGTAGATCGACTTGGCACCGTAAAAGGTTTCGTGCGAGGGCGTGCTTTCCAAAACTTCGCCGTTGTTCAGCGTGATAACGGCTTCCGTGCCTGTAATCTGGATCTTGCCTTTTTCACAATAGACCGAGACCTGGACCTGTTCGTCACAGACATTATTGATGCTGAAAAAGAACAGCCCCTTGATCCCGTTCTTGAAATAGATCACGCCCTCGGCCGTATCTTCGACTTCTGCGTGTGTTTCTCCGTGGTGGGAAACCGTGGCGTGAACGTCCTCGACGTCGCTGTCTGCGAACCATCTGACCAGATCCAGCGTGTGGATGGCCTGATTGATGATGACCCCGCCGCCTGCGGTCTCGTAGGAGGCTCTCCACGAACCCGATGCATAATACCGGTCGTCCCGATTCCACATCACGGTCCCGCAGACCCCTTTGACCTTGCCCAGATCTCCGGAAACCAATACCTTTTTCGCGAGTCTGCATCCGGAATTATAGCGGTTCTGGAAGATGACGCCCAGCCGGCGTCCCGTCTTGAGCGACACTTCTTTCATCCGTCTGGCGCCTTCGAGATCTTTATGCATGGGCTTTTCGCAAAGCACGTCGATGCCCATTTCCATCGCCTCGATGGATACCGGAGCATGGAGATAGTGGGGAAGACATATATGAACGACGTCCGGTTTTTCCTTTACGAACATTTCGTGATAGTCCGTGTAGTAGCGGCACCCGTACGCGTCAGCGGCGTCTTTGGCTCTTTGCTCGATGATATCACAAACTGCCACGATCTGAACGGTCGTCAGCTTGTTCAGAGCATAGAGATGATTTTTGGAAATAACACCGCAGCCGACCACGGCAACACGAGTTAAGGTATTTGACATACGCACCCTCGAAGAGATATAATATACTCGATTATTATAACCGAATTACGAAGCAAGCGCAATAAGGAGAGCGGTTTTTGCCGCTTTTTTCTGGGCATTTGGCTTTTTTAAGAAGGAGGTGCGCCGGTTTTTGCCGATGCAACACCCATGAAACAGAAGATCTCACATATCAGAAACTTTTCCATCATCGCTCATATCGACCACGGCAAGAGCACGCTGGCCGACAGACTTCTGGAAATGACCAACACAGTGGCCAAACGGGAGATGGAAAATCAGCTCTTGGACAATATGGATCTGGAACGCGAACGCGGGATCACGATCAAAGCCAGAGCCGTCCGGATGAACTATCGCGCGTCCGACGGGGAATCATACACATTGAATCTGATCGACACTCCCGGTCATGTGGACTTCAATTATGAAGTATCCAGGTCGCTCAACGCCTGCGAAGGCGCCGTTCTCGTCGTGGATGCGACACAGGGCATCGAGGCACAGACGCTGGCTAATGCCTATCTGGCTGTCGACGCCAATCTGGAGATCCTGCCGGTCATCAACAAGATCGATCTGCCCTCTGCCATGATCCAGAAATGCAAGGACGAGATCGAAGACGTTATCGGGATCCCGGCTCAGGACTGCCCGGCCGTTTCCGCTAAAATGGGCACGAATATCCAGGACGTTCTGGAACATATCGTGACCGAAATACCGGCTCCGGAAGGAGATCCGGACGCGCCTTTCAAAGCCCTCATCTTTGATTCGAATTATGACAGCTATCTGGGAGTCGTGATCAACATCCGGGTCGTGGACGGCTCTATACAGACAGGCGACAGGATCCGGCTGATGAATACCGGCGCCGAGTACGACGTGGTCGAGATCGGGGTCATGGAGCCGTTCGGCCTTCAGCCCTGTGCCAAGCTGAGCGCCGGGGAAGTTGGATATATCACAGCGTCCATCAAGAATATCGGCGAGACCAAAGTCGGTGACACCGTGACGCTGGCCTCCCGTCCTGCCGAGTCGCCCCTGCCCGGGTTCAAAGACTCTCATCCCATGGTGTTCGCCGGCATTTACCCGGCAGACGGTGCCCGGTACGGAGATCTGCATGACGCTTTGGACAAACTGCAGCTCAACGATGCGTCCCTGCATTATGAACCGGAAACCTCGATCGCACTGGGATTCGGATTCAGATGCGGCTTTCTCGGTCTGCTCCATATGGAGATCATCGAAGAGCGGCTGGAGAGGGAATTCAATCTGGACCTGATCACGACCGCACCCAGCGTCATCTATCAGGTCAAGACCCGCGGAGGGGAGACCGTCATGGTCGACAACCCGTCGAGATTCCCGACTCCTGATGAGATCCTTGAAGCCTCCGAACCGATCGTTCGGGCCAATATCATCTCACCCAGTTCCTACGTGGGCGGGCTGATGGATCTTTGCCAGGACAGACGCGGCGTTTTTATCGACATGAAATATATCGACACCGAGCGTGTCGAATTGCATTATGACCTGCCTCTCAATGAGATCATTTATGACTTTTTCGATGCACTGAAGTCCCGGTCCAGGGGATATGCCTCCTTGGATTACGAACTGAAGGGCTATGAGCCCAGCAAACTGGTCAAGCTGGATTTCCTTTTGAACGGAGAGCAGGTCGATGCACTTTCGTTCATCGTTCATGAAGAAAAAGCCTATGCCCGCGCGAGAAAGATTGCCGAGAGACTGAAGGAAAACATTCCGCGCCATCAGTTCGAGATCCCGATCCAGGCGGCGATCGGATCCAAAATCATCGCCCGCGAAACGGTCAAGGCCCTTCGTAAAGACGTGCTGGCCAAGTGTTACGGCGGCGACGTGACCCGGAAGATGAAACTTCTGGAAAAGCAAAAAGAAGGCAAAAAGAAAATGCGCCAGTTAGGCTCCGTTCAAGTCAGCCCGGAAGCCTTCATGGCGATCCTGAAACTGGACAACGATGATTGAATTGAGCCGGTTTTGTCATTTGAAAGGGCCTTTGGGCGTCTATATCCATATCCCCTTTTGCCTGGCGAAATGCAAGTATTGTGATTTTTGTTCCTTTCCGATCCCGCCCGGATCCGTCCCCGACGCCTATGTGGACAGGCTGATCGAAGACATTGAAGATTTCGGCTTGAAAACGGGTCGTCCGGAGGCGGATACGCTCTTTTTCGGAGGCGGGACGCCGACTTTGCTGTCGGTCAGGCAGTGGGGAAGGATCATGGAGCAGCTATCCCGTTCATTCAGGATACTGCCGGGCGCAGAGATCAGCACCGAGTGCAATCCCGCCACAGCAGACAGAGCACTGTTTTCCGAGCTTAAGAGTTTGGGATTCAATCGGGTCAGCATCGGGATGCAGAGTGCCAACGATGTTGAACTTTCACTCTTGGGCCGTGTCCATCTGAACGAACAGACCGTGCGAACGGTCCGGGATGCCTATTCTGCCGGATTCCGGGAGATCAATTTGGATTTAATGTTCGGCATACCCGGACAGACAAAGGACTCGTTTGAGCATTCGATCCGGACCGCATGCAGTCTGCCTGTCACACATATCTCGTCCTACGCGCTCCAGCTCGAGCCCGGAACCCCTTTGGAGGCTCATCGGAACGAATATGTATTTCCGGATGACGATCAGGTCGCGGATATGTATGATGCTTTATGCTCATGGCTGTCCGAACCGGGTTTTGAAAGATATGAGATCAGTAACTTCTCGATCCCCGGGCATGAATGCAGACACAATCTGAAATACTGGACCGGTGCTCCCTATATGGGTTTCGGTATATCCTCACATTCCTTTCTGGACCGGACGCGCTTCTTTCAGCCATCGGATCTGGACGCGTATTTGACTTCCGCGACAGATTATCAGACGGAAGAAGAACTGACTCCCGAACGGCTCTGTGACGAATTGCTGGTATTGGGACTCAGACTGACCCGGGGCGTCTCTCTCAGCGATATCTCGCGCAGGTCCGGCGTGGACGCCTTGGCCCGTTACGGCACTCAGATTGACACAATGAGGAAACAGGGAACGGTCGATCTGTGCGGCGACCGGCTGACGATCCAACCTCAATATATGTTTATTTCTAATTTGGTTTTGGACGATTTACTTCCGGACAGGTAAAAAGACCGGGAAGATACGCATATGGTGATTGCTTTTCCGCAAGCCGTATGATATAATCAAATCGAAAGAAACTGCGCCTATCCGCGCGGATTACCCCTATGGAGGTGCCTTATGGCAGAAGAAAAGAAAAACGAACTTGAAGCCGAAGACGAAGGCGAGGAAGTAACCGTCTATACGTTGACCGATGAAGACGGCAAGGAATATGAATTCGAGATCATCGACGATGTGGAAATGGACGGCAATATCTATTTTGCGATGGTGCCGACCGAAGAGACCGAGTCGGATTCGGACGTCTGGAACTATGTCATTCTGAAGCAGAAATTTGATGAAGAGGGCAATGAGTTTTTGGAAACGCTCGAAGACGATGATGAATTCGAAAAGGTTGCAGCCTATTTCGACGACCAGCTGTCTGAAGAAATAGACTATGACGAAGAAGACAACAAAGATTAAAATCTGTTTTTACGGCCGCGGCCTACTGATTTTGAGTTTCGCCTGCCTGGTTCGTGATGTGCGTTAAATTGGGACCTACAAATCGATTAAAGGAGCCTGAATCATCCATGGTTTGCAGACCTCCGGGAACGGATCCATGCAGTGACTTGTCCTGCCCGTTTTCCGACGTTGGGAGCAGTAAAGTGGAGCTAAGGCACCGCCTTGCACAAGCAGGGTTCAACTTTCTCGCGCACACGGCCAGGCGGGTTTTTTTGAGAAAGGATGGAACATGAGAGCTTTAGAAAAAAGAATGATTCCACGAATGAACGGGGAAGCCGTGACTTTTCTAGGTTTCGGCGGGCTGGAAATCGGCAGAGACTGGGGAATGGGTACTGATACCAAACGTCCGGAAGAGGCCGTCGCAGGCGAAGTACTGAACACCGTTCTGGATGCTGGCATCAATTTGATCGATACCGCATCGGCCTATCACCGGAGCGAAGAACGGATCGGCAAGTTCGTCAGCTCACGCAGGAGTGAATATATCCTGGCTTCCAAGTGCGGCGAACACAGTTCCGAGCCGTCCACCTATTATGATTTTTCATATGATTCAGTCACGCGATCCATCGATGAAAGTCTTTTGAAACTGAAAACCGACGTGATCGATCTCATGCAGATCCATTTCGGGCCGGATCCTTCCAAAGTGCTGGACGAAGGCGAGACCGTTCGAGCCATGAAAGACGCCCGCAAAGCGGGGAAAATCAGATTTCTCGGTGCATCTATCGACGGAGATCTGGCTGCCCGCTGTATCGCGTCCGATGATTTTGACGTGATGCAGATGGCATGTAATCTGGAGATGAGAGGCAATTTGAAAAATATCGAAACCTGCCGAGAGAAGGGGATCGGCGTGCTGATCCGTTGCGGTCTTGGAAACGGCTTGTTCACGCCACGCGTTTTGAGTTTCAAAGATCGGTTGAGACCGGAGACCCGTGTCAGACTTCAGTCCGCACTGGATCTGATCGGCCTTCCCGAGGAACAGGGAATACAGATCCTGATGGCTATGGATATGAGATTCCTTTATGAGATCCCCGGGATCAGCTCCGTGATCATCGGGACGAAGAAACCTGAAAATATCAGCAGAAACATGGCCCTGATGGATCTGGAGACAGACGATGCGCTGTTTGAACAGATCAAGACGGTTTTTGCACGCTGACCGGTCATATCTGTTACGTAGCCCAATATAGTATGTTTTATCCCGGGTCCCGGACCCGGGATTCTTTTTGCCTGCTCGTCCCTCCCGTCATGTTTTACCGGGGTGTGAAAAAGCCGAGTGGAGCATCCGTTTTTTTGCGATAAACTCTCGCTTTATGATTTTAAAGTGTTTACATACTAACATTTTTGATGTTATAATAGATATAACTATGACTCTGCCATGGCGGACGTGAGATTTTTGGTCATATGCAGGAGGGGGATACATATGGAAGTACTGAAATCCTTTTTTGCAAATATTATTCATGGACTGAATCTTGATTTTGTCAAGAACATGGGGCCGATCGACTATGTTTGGGCCGTGATCGACATCCTGGTGCTGACTGCTTTGTTGTACCTGATCCTTTCCATGATCGTTGACAGACGTGCGATCAAGCTGATCATCGGCATCGGCCTTTTGCTGATCATTTATGTTTTGAGCATCGCACTGAACTGGCTTGCCACGAACACTTTGCTCAGACTGTTCTTCCAGGCGGGCGTGCTGACGCTGTTCATCCTGTTCCAGCCCGAGATCCGGGACTTTCTCGAAAAGATCGGCACGGGCGGCATCAATTTTATGTCTTTGCGCTTTATGAATACGAGCGGAACGGTGGCAGACGATTTCATCAACGTTGTCGTGGAAGCTACGGCCGAACTGTCCCGCGGACAGGTCGGAGCCCTGATCGTTATCGAACGTTCAACAAAACTGGGCGACATTGCCGCAACCGGCACGCAGATCGATGCCAAACCCAGCGAGCGCCTGATCCGGAATCTGTTTTACAAAGGTTCTCCCTTACATGACGGCGCCGTGTTGATCCGCGACTATCGTGTGGCCGCCGCCGGATGCGTTCTGCCGCCGGCCAAATCAGGCGGAGAATTCGGAGATATGGGCACCCGTCACCGTGCCGCGGTAGGTATCAGCGAAGTATCCGATGCTGTCGTCATCATCGTGTCCGAAGAGACCGGGATCATTTCCATTGCCAATAACGGCTCTTTGAAACGGGGATATTCTCCCACGCTGTTGAAGCAGGATCTGACCGCATTGCTCAGAGGCGAACTCCTGGAAACCGCTTCCGTGGATAAACAGCCTGCCTCCGTGCCTCAAAAGCCAGAGCAGAAGGACTGAGGGGGGACGTTATGAAAAACAAGAAACTGAATAAAGTGTACAGTTTTCAAAAAGTCAACGGAACTCTTCAAGGAAAATTATCTGTTGACAAAAAGAGCCACAGAAGGCATCGTGCCATCGATGTCCTGTTGATCGTGATCAGTTTGATGGTCGCTGTCATCATCTGGCTGGTTGCCTCCAACAATGTGGAACAATCCAAAAATTTCAATATCGAACTCAACATCATCGGCTCGGAGCAGCTCAAGGAAGCGACGGGCCTGGAGATCTATTCGGTCAGCCAGACGATGATCACAGTTCAGGTCACCGGCAGAGGCCCGGACATCGCGGCGATCAACGAGGCCGATCTCGTGCCCGCGATCAATGTCAGAGACTATAGCGGGGACGGCGGAACGATCGATTTTGATGTTTCACTGGTCAATGCAGAACTGAGTGCCGTTTCACTGCAGTGCTTTCCCTCGGTTGTCACGCTGTATCTGGACAAGACCGAGACCCGGACCGTTTCCCTGAGCGTCAATCCGACCTACAACATCCCTCAGGGTTACGAGGTCACTCCGGCTGTGGATTCGATCGAAATCACGGGTCCCAAAAGGGAAGTTGAGCGGATCGCAAAAGCCGTCGTCAGTATCAGCGCAGAACAGTTGACAAGCGCGGAAGAGTCCGGCATGCTGGCCGTTTTGCCGACCTTCCTGGATCACAAAGACGTGTCTGTGGAAGCCAATGTGACACATATCAAGAAAATGCCGATCGCTGTGAAAGTGGAGATCAAACAAACCGAAACGGAAACAGGACAAACAGAAGACTGATAATTTTTCGCTGACAAATCAAACAGAAAGGAGGGCGATGAGCGTGTCCACAATCAACAGGATGACGTTGACAAAAGCATACAAGCGCTGGAAAATGCTGAGCGATCAAAATGATCCAGCCGAGCGTCAGGTCATCTCAGAGTTGTCCGAAAAACTCGGCGTATCGATGATCACAGCGACGCTGCTACACAACAGGGGATATTCAGATCCCGAGAAGGCAGAAGCATTTCTGAACTGCGACGACACAGTCTTTCATGACCCCTTCCTTCTGAACGATATCGAGCCCGCTTTGGAACGGCTGGACAGAGCCGTCCGAAATCATGAGCATATCGCCATATACGGCGATTATGATGTAGACGGCGTCACGTCCGTGACATTGCTGTATCTGTATCTTTGCTCGCTTCACGCGGATGCTGAATATTACATTCCCAATCGGGGGAAGCAGGGCTATGGGGTTTCAAAGGCCGCATTGGATTCTCTGCATGAGCGCGGGGTCAAACTGATCATAACGGTTGATACAGGCGTCACGGCCTGTGATGAATGTGACTATGCCAAGGCATTGGGAATGGACATGATCATCACGGATCATCACGAGTGTCAGAAATCATTGCCTGCCGCAGTGGCCGTGATCAATCCGCACCGCCCCGATTCAACTTACCCGTACACGGATCTTGCCGGTGTAGGCGTCATTTTTAAAGTCATTTGCGCACATGCCGAAAGACGGGCCAACGAGGAAGGCCGGGACGTCGTCAGAGCCATCAAGGAATTATGTTATAAATATGCCGATCTGGTGGCAATCGGGACGATCGCCGACGTCATGCCTCTGACGGATGAAAACCGTTTGATCGTGAAACTGGGCCTTTCTTTCATGAATTCTTCCACGCGGTTGGGTTTGGATGCCCTCCTTCGGGAATCGAAGCAGGCCAGAAAAAAGATCACAACGACAACGATCGGATTCAATATCGCCCCCAGACTGAACGCCGCGGGGCGGATCGATTCCGCATCGAAAGCGGTCGAACTGTTGCTGTCCGAAGATTCGGCCACAGCGACAGCCAGAGCCAAACTCCTCTGTTCCATGAACGACAAAAGGAAAGAGGAGGAAAGCATCATCGCCAAGGAAGCTGAGGAGCTGATCCGGACGCAATGCGATCTTGAAAAAGACCATTTTATTGTCCTGACCAAGGACAACTGGAGACAGGGCGTCATCGGTGTCGTCGTGTCCAGACTGACCGAGACCTACGGTTTGCCTGCCATCCTGATCTCGTTTGACGGGATCGGCGATCAAAAGCCTCAGGGATCCGATCTGGGAAAAGGCTCGGGAAGAAGCATCCGGGGGTTGAATCTGGCCAGAACGCTTCAGCGGTGCAGTGATATCCTTCAGGAATCCGGAGGACATGAACTCGCTGCGGGCCTGACCGTGCGGCGGGATAAGATCGATGAATTGCGTAAGCGGCTCAACGTCTATGCCGCAGAAGATCTGGGGCAGAACGACATCATCCCCGAATTGGAAGCAGACTATATCATTACTCCGGCAGAGATCTCCGAAGATCTCGTCAACGAAGCTGCCCGACTCGAGCCGTATGGGATCAAAAACCCGATCCCCCAGTTCGTGATGCAGGATCTGACTGTCATGCGAATGATGGACCTAAAGGAAGGCATGCACACCAAACTCTTTTTGAGGGCCAGGGACGGCTCGGAATATGAAGGCGTTTGGTTTGGAAAATCCATGGCCGATCTGGATTTCGTGGTCAATCAGCATGTGGACGTGCTGTTCCAGCTGACCATCAACGAATACAGAGGCCAAAGCAATCTGCAAATGGTAATCCAGGATATTCATTATCCTGACCGGGTCATGAAAGAGTTCGAATACTGGTCTGCCCGGTATCGGGAAATCGCTGCCGGCGGCGCGATCGGCCCGGATGAGTCGGTCATTCCGACCCGTGACGATCTGGGAAGGATCTATTCTTTCCTGAAAAAGACCAGCCAGTATATGCGCAGGCAGATGGCCGAGTTGACGATCCTGGAAGGTGTCAATTTGAGCTGCGATTCGGACCTCGAAAAGATGAACTATGCCAAGTTCAAATTCGGCATGGCGGTCCTGAATGAACTGAAAGTCATTCAGACCGAGGACAGTGAGACCGGAAGGATCACTTTCAAAATGCCGTATCACGCGCAACGGGCAACCGTCGAAAAGTCGGAAATACTAAAACGATTGAAAGGACAATCTGGGGTACAACCCTGAAGGTTTTGTCATGGAAGCAACTGCTCATACAGATATCACCCCGTTGATCCAGATGTTGGAGGCAACAGGGAAGAATTATAATGTGAGTAAAATCGTCCAGGCCTACGAGTATGCGAAAGCTCTCCATGAAGGGCAGTTTCGCGCCAGCGGCGAGGCGTATATCTCACACCCTATTGCGGTTGCAGAGATCGTGGCGGGGCTGGAACTGGACACGGATTCCATTTGCGCTGCCCTTTTACACGATACGGTAGAAGACTGCTCGGACAAGACGAATATCAAGGATATCGAAAAGAAGTTCGGCTCCGACGTCGCCATGATGGTGGACGGCCTGACCAAGATCGTCACCCTCAACGTAGACGACATGGAAGAGGCGCACATCGAAAATCTGCGGAAAATGCTTCTGGCCATGTCCAAAGACATCCGGGTCATTTTCATCAAGCTTTGCGACAGACTCCACAATATGCGGACCTTGAGTGCCAAACCCGAAGAGAAGCGGAGGATCACCGCGCTCGAAACCATGCAGGTCTATGCGCCGCTGGCTCACCGTCTGGGTATGCAAAAAATCAAGACCGAACTCGAGAACCTGGGGCTCCAGTATCTGGACCCGATCGGATATGAAGAGGTCAAGACGAGCATCGAGCAAAAATACGGAAAGAGCATCGGATTGATCGAAAAGATCAGAGAGGATATCTCGAAGAAATTGCAGGAGGCGGGTATCCACTTTGCGCTGGAAGGCCGTATCAAATCGGTTTACAGTATCTATAAGAAAATGTACAACCAGAACAAGAGTTTCGATGAGATCTACGATTTTTACGCACTCCGAGTCATCGTGGATACGGAGCTGGAATGCTATACTGCATTGGGACTCATTCACGAGATGTACAATTCCGTTCCGGGTCGTTTCAAAGATTATATTTCAACGCCCAAACCTAACTTATACAGTTCTCTCCATACGACGGTCATCGGGCGGGACGGCATTCCGTTCGAAGTGCAGATCCGGACCTGGAAAATGCACTATACCGCTGAATACGGTATCGCCGCCCACTGGAAATATAAATCCGGTGTCACCTCGAAAGAGGAAATGGACCGGAAACTCGAATGGATCGCCAAACTGGTCGAGATCGAGGACGGCACGAGAGATCCGGACGAATTCATGAACGCACTGAAAACGGATATCTTCCATGACGAAGTTTTCGTTTTCACGCCGAAAGGCGACGTGATCCAGCTGGCTCAGGGATCGACGGTCATCGACTTTGCCTATGCCATCCACTCGGAAGTCGGCAATAAAATGGTCGGTGCCAAGATCAACGGCATGATCGTTCCGCTGGAAAAAATGCCCCAGAACGGGGATATCATCGAGATCATCACATCCGCTTCTTCCAAAGGGCCCAGCCGAGACTGGCTGAACCTGGTCAAGACGTCGGATGCCAGAAACAAGATCCGTTCCTGGTTCAAAAAGGAAAAGAGAGCGGACAACATCCAGGCAGGTCGCGCGATGCTCGACAGCGCGGTCAAGTCTCTGGACCGGAACCTGACCGAAACTCAAAAAGGGCAACTGTACGCATCTCTGGCCACCCGTGTCGGGTATGCCAGCGCAGACGATCTTTTCAATGTGCTCGGTTTCGGAGGCATGTCGGTCCTGCGGCTGACTTCCAGGCTCAAAGAAGAATACAACAAACTGTTCCCGCCCGAGGCGCCTGAGGAAAAGATCAAGGACGTTTCCATGGTCCCGGTCGTCAGCAAGTTGAAAACGGCCAAGAACGGGACGCACGTCATCGTGGACGGGGAAGACGGATGCGCCGTCAAGTTTGCCAAATGCTGCAACCCTCTGCCCGGAGACGATATCATCGGATTTGTTACAAAAGGATACGGGATTTCCATCCACAAAAAAGACTGCCCGAACGTGCAGGCCAATCTGGGCCAGGAATCCGAAACCAAACGTTGGGTCACGGCCGAGTGGGATGATTCCGTTTCTTCATCCAATGCCGAATATGAGGCTCAGATCCAGATCACCGCGATCCAGTCGATCCATCTTTTGTCTGACGTGACCGCCGCACTGGCCGAGTTGAAAGTTTCGATTTTGCAGATCAATTCCAGAAAGATCGACAGAGACCGGATCCTTCTGAGCTTGAAGATCGGATGCAGAGACGTCAACCACTATGGAAATATTGTCAAAAAACTGAAAGATCTGTCCGGTGTTTTGGAAGTCGGCAGAGGTTTTTCGTGAGGTGATCTGATGAGAGCGGTTATTCAACGGGTCAGCGAGGCATCCGTTCATGTGGACGGGGAACTGATCGGTTCCTGTCGGGAAGGATTGCTAGTGCTTCTCGGCGTCGGCCCTGACGATACGCCGGCCGTGGCGGATGCCATGCTGGGCAAGATCCTGAGATTACGGATCTTTAAGGATGAAAACGGCAAGATGAACCGTTCAGTCCAGGATATCGGCGGCGAGATGCTGCTGATTTCTCAGTTTACATTGTACGCAGACTGCACGCACGGAAACCGTCCTGCTTTTACAGGCGCAGGGCAGCCGGATGCGGCTGAAAAACTATATGAATATATGTTGGCCAAAGCTCAGGAGGCGCTTTCTCACGTGGGACACGGAATGTTCGGCGCAGATATGAAAGTGTCGCTTTGCAACGACGGGCCGGTGACCATATGTCTGGACAGTTCGGAGCTGTTCAGAAACGGAGTGAAGCCATGATTGTAAAAATCAACGGAAAAATCAATCATTTTTATGTACAGACGCTCTGTATGATCTTTTTCCCGGGTGTCAAGTTCCCAGCAGACGAGCAGCCTGCGCCGAACGTTCCCGAACTGGTGCTGGACATCGACGATCAGCCGGACAGCGTTTACGCGAAGGCCCTGATGAGTTTCGACGGGCAGAGTGCGTCGGGCGATGCCACGATTTTAAAAACGCATGAAGAAACTGCGGAACGCACGGTCAAAAAAGCCGCAGGAACAGCGGTTCTGGCCGCAGGGAGCAAATTGCTGAATTATAAACCTACATGGGGCATACTCACAGGTGTCAGACCGTCCAAAATCGTGTCTGACATGCTGAACAAAGGGATCAGCAAGACCCGCATCAAAAAGGTCCTGACGTCTGAATACGGGACGCTGCCCAGAAAAGCGGCTTTGGCTATCGATGTGGCTCTGAACGAGCAGAAGATCTGCAAGAACCAAAGTCCGAAAAGCTGCAGCCTGTATATCTCCATCCCGTTCTGCCCGACAAAATGCGGATACTGTTCATTTGTTTCCTACTCTTCCAAGAGATTGCTGTCTCTGATCCCGGACTATTTGGAAAAACTTTGCCTGGAGATCAAATCCAGGATGGATACCGCCAAAAGTCTGGGGCTCAATGTTTGCACGGTATATATCGGCGGCGGAACACCCACGATTCTTGACCCTGCTCAGCTGACCAAACTGCTGACCGTCATTGCTCAGAATGTCGATATCCCGTCTCTGGAAGAGTTCACGCTTGAGGGCGGAAGACCGGATACGATCACAGCTGAAAAACTGAAGATCGCATCTGAATTCGGCGTGACCCGGATCAGCGTCAACCCCCAGAGCATGCACGACGAGATCCTTTGCAATATCGGCAGATGCCATACGGTCGAAGACTTTTTGAGAGCCTATGATATTGCCAGGAATTCAGATATCCGCTGCATTAATACGGACCTGATCGCCGGATTGCCCGGAGATAATTTCTCAACGTTCACCAAATCGTTCGATAAAATTTTAAACCTGCACCCCGAGAATATCACCGTTCATACGCTGGCGATCAAACGTGCCTCGGATTTTCTGAGGCACGACCCGAACGTATACAATATGCGCGGCGGCGACACAGGAAAATGTGTGGACTACTACCAATTGAAAGCACAGGGGGAGGGCTATGTCCCTTACTACATGTATCGCCAGAAGAACACAGTCGGAAATTTCGAAAACGTCGGGTATTCGATCCCCGGATTCGAAGGACGGTACAACATCTACATGATGGAAGAGGTGCATACGATCCTGGCAGCGGGTGCCGGTGCGGTCACCAAACTGGTGGAATACCATCCGACAGGACTGGAAAATGTGTATATTCAGAGACTTTTCAGTCCCAAGTACCCTTACGAGTATTTAGCGGACACCTATCAGGATAACCAGAACGAGCAGATCATCAAGTTCTACACGGAGAGACACCTGCTGGATCCCGAGGAGGCCTCGGATGACGATTGAGAACAGAGAAGAGGTCCTCAAATATCTGGTTGAAAGAGAGACATACACGCTGGATGATCTCTGCCTGCTGCTCCGTGTGCTCCGCGCGGACGGGGGATGTCCCTGGGACCGCGAACAGACTCATCATACGATCCGCAAGGATCTGATCGAGGAAACGTACGAAGTCGTTGAGGCAATCGACACGGACAATCCCGCATTGCTGAAAGAGGAGCTGGGCGATCTGCTTCTTCAGGTCGCTTTTCACACGGAAATCGCCGAGGAGGAACATCAGTTTTTGATGTCCGAGGTGATCACAGGCGTTTGCGTCAAACTCATTCACAGACATCCGCACGTATTCGGCGACACGATCGCGGAAACCTCCGAAGAAGTTCTTTCCAATTGGGAAAAAATCAAAACAGAGGAAAAGCAGCGTCTGTCCCTGACTGATCAGATCAAAGCCGTTCCGCCCATGCTGCCCGCATTGATGAGGGCTTACAAAGTGGGGAAGAAAGCGGCAGCTTTCGATTTTCCAGACGCGGATGCGGTTTTCGACAAACTCGATGAAGAATGCAACGAGGTCAGAAGAGCGGTCGAACACGGAGACCGGGCCGAGATCGATGAAGAGATCGGCGACCTTTTGTTTACGGCTGTGAGTCTTTCCCGCAAACTCGGCACAGAACCGGAAAAAGCTCTCTACGATGCGACCGAAAAGTTCATCGCCAGATTTGCGCGTCTGGAGCGGGAAGTGAACGCCAGAGGGCTGCAGGTCCAGGATCTGACGATGCCCGAACTGGATGCGATCTGGGACGAGATCAAGCATCAAAAGCCGGAAAAGGAGAATTGAGATGCGTCTGGATAAATTTTTGAAAGTTTCCAGGATCATCAAGCGACGGACCGTGGCGAACGAGGCTTGCGACGCCGAGCACATCACGGTCAACGGAAGACGGGCCAAAGCTTCTTATGAAGTCAAACCCGGAGACATATTGGAGATCGTATTCGGAAGCAGGATGCTGAAAGTCCGCGTGCTGACGGTCAAAGAAACCGTCGGGAAGGCCGAAGCATCCGAACTGTATGAAGTCATTTCATCCGAGTCCACACAGATCCGGAATGAATCAAACTGAGTCAACTACTCGGTGATTGAATCGCCGAGCATGGTATAGAATCCATGTGAAGTGTTCAAAGTGGTTGAGTAGTCTTTGAGATAGGTCTCTGTAACCAGAGAAACCACTCATATGTTATGTGTGTCAATGTCCCTGTATATGCTTCTCCAGTATACAGCGGGATGACTGTCTTTAAACAGGGCGGTGCCGAGACAACGACCAGTGAGACAGTCAGACGGTCG
>JAEEGL016279508.1_pt1 | contig 30035 bp, 26 predicted proteins | sample 9134231 | NCBI WGS metagenome assembly JAEEGL01 (sample SAMN16246548, study PRJNA631951) | gut metagenome | biome: gut microbiome; feature: rumen; material: fiber-attached | host: Bos | place: Iran: Karaj | collected 2018-10 | reverse complement strand
TCGTGGAAGCTCTTGGCGACGTTGACGGCGGCCTGACCGGTCATCGCGTCGACCACGAGCAGTATCTCCGAAGGATCGACCGCGTCCTTGACGGCTGCGATCTCGTCCATCATGGCCTCGTCGATATGCAGACGGCCTGCGGTATCGATGATAACGACGTCGAGGAAGTTCTTCTCGGCGAATTCGACGCCGAGCCTTGCGGTCTCGACGGGATCGGCCTGGCCCCTTTCAAAGACCTTTACGCCGGCTTTTTCGCCGACGATCTTGAGCTGATCAATTGCGGCGGGACGGTAGATATCGCAGGCGACGAGGAGCGAATCCTTCGACTGATGCTTCTTGAGATAGGTCGCGAGCTTGCCCGCCATGGTGGTCTTACCTGCGCCCTGGAGACCGGCGAGCAGGAATACCGAAGGCTTCCTGGAACCGTAATCGAGCTTGGCGGCGGAACCGCCCATGAGCTTGGTCAGCTCTTCGTTGACTATCTTGATGACCTGCTGCGCGGGAGTGAGGCTTTCGAGCACCTCGGCGCCGACGGCGCGCTCTGTGACCATGCCGACGAATTTCTTGACTACGGTGTAGTTGACGTCGGCCTCGAGGAGCGCGAGCTTTACCTCGCGCAGGGCTTCCTTGACCTCCTTTTCGGAGAGCTTGCCCTTGCTGCCGAGCTTTTTGAATATGTTTTGAAGCTTTGAAGCGAGACCTTCAAACGCCATAAAGCATTTCCTCCTTACAAGAGTTTTTCGCGGACGCCGCCCAGTATCGACCTGGCTCCCGAAACGTCGCCGCGGTCGAGCGCGAGATCCAGCTCGTCCAATAACGCGCGGAGCTCTCTGTCCCTCCCGACGAGCCCGAGCTTTTGCTCGCACTCCGAGAGCTTTGCGGCGGCGGCGACCAATGCGCCGCGGGCGCCCTGTCTCGATACGCCGACGGCCTCGCCTATCTCGGTGAGCGACATATCCTCGTCTGCGCTCATGCGCATGAGCTCGCGCTGCCTTTCGGTTAGAAAAGCGCCGTAATAATCGAGCAGAAGTGACAGTTCGGCCTTCTCCATCCCTTGCGCGCGCCTCCCTTTCGCAAAAGGTGTAAACCCAAATTGCTTTACACTTTAGCAATTATACACCGGATCCGTTATTTGTCAACGGTTTTTCGAATATATATACTTTCGGCGCGCATCGCCGTCCGGTATGGTTCCCTGCTCCCGCGGGCGTTCGGCCCTTCTCAGGCGGGTCGATATAAAAAATCAAAACGAACGATTGACAAACCACTAAATATAGTTTACAATATCCGCGTTAAACACAAATTAACCCTATGAAAGGTGGTAATCATAAAAATGTTTGAAAAGATCCGTGCAGCTATCGCAGCGCAGCTCAACGTTCCCGAGGAGAACATAACCCGCGAGACCCGTTTCGTCGAAGACCTGAAGGCCGACTCGCTCGATCTCGTCGAGCTCGTTATGGACCTTGAGGAGAGCTACGGCGTGGAGATCCCCGACGAGCAGCTCGCCGAGGTCAAGACCGTCGGTCAGATCGTCGATATCATCGAGAACAACAAGTAAAATCAATGCATGCCAACCGCCTGCATCGGGCATACCGTGCAGGTCTTTGGCTTGTTTTGGACGAATCAGATCTATGAAACTCAGCGAAAAAAGGCTGCTGGAGCTCGATACGCTCCAGGAAGCCATCGGATATCGGTTCAGGGACACGGAGCTCCTCAATACCGCTCTCACTCACACATCCTTCGTTAAGGGCGAGAACCGCAGTGCGGGCCATAACGAGAGGCTGGAGTTTTTGGGCGACGCAGTGCTTGAGCTGATCGTAAGCGAATACCTTTTCAAAAACTATCCCGGCATGAATGAAGGCCTCATGACAAGGGTGCGTTCCCGCGCTGTTTACGAGAACGCGCTTTTTGACGCCGCCCGCGGTATAAGCCTCGGGAAGTATCTGCTCCTGAGCCACGGCGAGGATCATACGGGAGGCCGCGAAAAGCCCTCCATACTTTCCGACGCGCTCGAGGCGGTCATAGGCGCGATGTTCATCGACGGCGGGATAGAGCCCGCAAAGCGGTTCATACTGAGCTTTGCCGCCGAGACCGTAAAGGAAGCGGTAAAGACTGTCTCGGTAAAGGATTACAAGACTCTCCTTCAGGAATACATACAGCAGAATCATTCCGGCAGTCTCGAATACAACGTCGTATCCGTGACCGGGCCGGATCATAAGCGCGTATTCACGATGGAGGTCTCCGTCAACGGGAAGCCTTACGGACGCGGGCGCGGCGGATCCAAGCAGGAATCCGGGCAGAACGCCGCGCATGCGACTCTAATAATGCTCGGCGCGATCAAGCCCGAAGGCACGGAGGACGGCCTATGAGGCTTACGAGTATCGAGATAAACGGCTTCAAATCCTTCGCCAAAAAGCAGGAGCTCAGCTTTTCGGACGGCATCACTGCCATTATAGGCCCGAACGGATGCGGCAAGAGCAATATCGCCGACGCGTTCAGGTTCGTTCTCGGAGAGCAGAGCGCGAGGGCGCTTCGCGGCAAAAAGGTCGAGGATTTCATATTCGGCGGCACCGAAAAGCGCCGTCCGCTTTCCTACTGCGAGGTCTCGATACATTTCGACAATTCCGACGGGTAGCTGAAAACGCCTTACAGCGACGTCTGCATCACCCGCCGCGCCTACCGCTCCGGCGAGAGCGAGTATTTCATCAACAAGACCGCATGCAGACTGAAGGACATTCACGAGCTCTTCCGCGACACCGGAGTCGGCAAGGAGGGCTATTCCATTATCGGTCAGGGGCGTGTCTCCGAGATAATCTCCGAGAGATCCGCCGACAGGCGCACCGCCTTCGAGGAAGCGGCGGGAGTAATGAAATACCGCGCCCGCAAGGAGGAGGCCGAGCGCAAGCTCCTCAACACCCAGAAAAACCTCGTCAGGCTCGACGACATACTCGCCGAGCTCGGCGAGCGCATAGAGCCTCTTCGCGAGCAGAGCGAGAAGGCGATAAAGTATCTTAAGCTCCGCGACGAGCTGAAGGACGCGGACGTCAATCTATTCATCTATCAATACGAGCGCAGCAGCGAGAGGATAAAGCAGGTCGGCGGCGCAGCGGAACAGCTTCGGGCCGAGATAAGCGACCGCGACGCCGCTTCTTCCGCGCTCTCATCCGAGCTCGCCGCGAAGGAGGACGAAGAGAGGAACCTCTCCTCCGCCATCAGCGAGACTTCGCAGAAGCTCCTTGCGGCTACCGCAAGGGTCGAGGCGCACTCCGGCGAGGAGCGCGTCATGACCGAACGCATAAGCGCTCTCATGAAGGAGCAGGCGAGGCTCGCCTCGGAGTCGGACGCGGCTTTGAAAGGCATCGAAGAGCACAACGCCGCTGCTTCGGAGCTCGACGCGCTTATTGAAAAACTGAACGGCGAAGTCGGCAGAGCCGCATCCGAGCTCGAATCGGCTGAAGCCGAGCTGAGCGCGCTCGACGAAAAGGTCTCCGAAAAGGAGGACGAGCTCGAGGCGCACAAGCAGTCCCTCATGGACAGGATGAATTCGCTCGCCGATACCAAGAGCGCGCTCTCGAGGCTCGACGAGATGCAGAAGGCCGTCGCCGCCCGAAAGGCTGCGATCGGGGAAGAAAAGCTCGCCGTAGCCGAAGAGGGCGAAAGGCTCGAAAAGGAGAACGCCGAATGTTCCGAAGCGGAAAGACAGCTCTCCGTTTCGGAGGAGAAGCTCGAGAACGAGCGCCGCGCCGCCATTTTCTCCGCCAACGGCATCAACGGCGAGATATTCTCTGCGCGCGACAGGGAGCGAACGCTCTCCGCCGAGCTCGAATCCGTCCGTTCGAGAAGGCGTGTGCTCTCGGAGATGAAGCGCGCTCACGAGGGTTATTACTCCAGCGTGCGCGATCTTCTGAAAGACGCTGAACGCGACGCTTCCCTCTCCTCCCTCATCGAGGGCGTGGTCGCGGAGCTCATATCCGTTCCCGCGGAATATGAGACGGCTGTCGAGATGGCGCTCGGCTCCGCTCTGCAGAACGTCGTAGTTCCGACAGAGCAGGACGCCAAGCAGGTCATAGAATACCTGCGCCGGAAGAAGTACGGCAGGGCGACTCTCCTGCCCGTCAGCGCGATGCGCCCGCGGCTCCTTACGAACGAGGAGCGCTCCTTCATAAACGTCGAGGGATGCTTCGGCGTCGCCTCCGAGCTTATAAGCTTCTCTCCCCGCTACCGCGGCGTCGCGGAGAATCTTCTCGGGCGAACGGTCATAGTGCGCGACCTCGACGTCGGCATCGCGATCAACAAGCGCACCAGATCCTCCTTCCGCATAGCGACGCTCTCCGGCGACATCATGAATCCCGGCGGCTCCATGACGGGCGGAAGTTTGCAGAAGCGCGAATTCAGCATACTCGGGCGCGAGCGCGAGCTCGAAGAGCTCAAAAAGCGGATGGACGGCATATCCGCCTCCGTTTCGAAGAACTCCGACGAGATCGCGGCGCTCACGGACAGGCTCATATCCGCAAACTCCGTTATTGAGGAGATTCAGGGCCGAATAAAGGGGCTCGAGATCAGCCGCGCTTCTCTCAGGGAAAGGCACGATATAGTTCTTCAATACGTCGAAAAGAACCGTCAGCGCATGGAAAAGCTCGATACGGAGCTTTCCGCCGCAGACGATAATTTAAGGGATATCTCCGAGCAGCGCAGACTTGCCGAGGAGACCGAGAGCGGTCTTTCCTCCGGGAGCGCGTCTACCGCCGAGGATATCAAGCGAGCACAGGCGGAGCTTAACCTGCTCCGCGCCGACAGGCAGTCGCTCGCCGAAAGAGTGACCTCGCTCAAGGTCGGCTGCATGGCCGTCACCAAGGAGCACGCCTCCGCAGAGAACGACCGTGCGCGCATCAGGCGCGAGCTCGACGCGCTCGTCCGTTCAACGGGCGATTCGGCGGAGCTCGCGAAGAAGCTTGAGGAAGAGACCTCGCTTCTCAGGGAGAAGCTCTCCGAGATGAGCGAGGGCGTTACCGGCGAGCGCACCGAGGTCGACGCGCTCACGGACGAGATGCGCCGCCTCGAGGAAGAGCGCGCAAGACAGCTCGTGCTCGTGGACGAGCTGCGTTTACGGCGCGACGGCGATCAGTCCGAAAGGGACGAGCTCCGCGAGCGCCTGCACAGGCAGGAGCTCTCGCTCAGCCGCATACAGATGGAGCTCGACGCACTGACCGCGCGCATATGGCAGGATTACGAGCTGACCTATGAGAACGCCCTGCCCCTCCGTCACGATATCGCCGTCGCCGATACCCGCCAGAGAGCGGAGGCATTGAGGACGGAGATACGCTCGCTCGGCGAGGTGAACACCGCGTCGGTCGAGGATTACCGGAACGTGACGGAAAGGCATGCCGAGCTCTCGAAGCAGTGCGAGGATCTCAGGAAGGCCGAGGCCGATCTCAACGAGATAATCAAGCGCCTCACCGTCACCATGGAGAAGGAGTTCTCGGAAAGGTTCCGCGAGATAAGGAAGAACTTCTCCGAGACCTTCACGGAGCTGTTCCGCGGCGGACGGGCGGAGCTCAAGCTCGCGGACGAGAAGGACGTGCTCAACTGCGACATAGACATAATCGCCCAGCCTCCTGGAAAGAAGCTCCAGCTCCTGTCGCTGCTTTCGGGAGGCGAACAGGCGCTCACCGCGATAGCGCTCCTGTTCGCGATACTCAAGCTCAAGCCTACGGCGTTCTGCATACTCGACGAGATCGACACGTCGCTCGACGAGTCGAACGTCGAAAACTACGCGGACTATCTCCGCGATTACTCGAAGGACACTCAGTTCATCGTCATCACGCACCGCAAGGGCGCTATGGCGGTCTGCGATTCGCTCTACGGCGTTTCGATGGAGGAGAAGGGCGTTTCCGCGCTGATCTCCGCAAGGTTCGACGACAACAGAGAGACTGCATGAAAGGAAGATCATAATGGCACTTTTCGGTAAAAAGGACAAGGAAGCCTCACAGGCTCCCGTCGAGGAGATCAAGGAAAAGAAGGAGAAAAAGCCCGGGCTTTTCGCAAAGCTCAGGCAGGGGCTCGCAAAGACGAGGAGCACGCTCTTCGGAGGCATTTTCGCATCGGACGAAAAGGTCGACGACGAGTTCTTCGAGGAGCTTGAGGACGCCATGATAATGGCCGACATGGGCTTCGATATAACCGAGGACATACTCATGGAGCTCAAGGCCAAGCTCAAGGTCGAGAAGATCTCCGACAGAAAAGCCGCGAAGCAGGCTCTCATCGGGATACTGACCGAGTACATGGAGAACGACCGTCCGTTCCTCGACAGGAACGCCGTGAACGTGATACTGATAGTCGGCGTGAACGGCGTCGGCAAGACGACTTCCATTGGCAAGCTCGCGGCATATTACAAGGCCGACGGCTGGGATCCCATGCTCGCCGCCGCCGATACCTTCCGCGCCGCCGCCGCCGAACAGCTCACCGTATGGGCCGAAAGGGCGGAGGTGCCGATAGTCAAGCACGGCGAGGGCGCCGATCCCGCCGCCGTCGTTTTCGACGCGATAGCCTCATGCAGGTCGAAGAAGAACGATCTTCTCATCTGCGATACGGCGGGAAGGCTCCACAACAAGAAGAACCTCATGAACGAGCTTGCGAAGATACGCCGCGTGATCGACCGCGAGCTGCCCGACGCGCACGTCGAGGTGCTCCTTGTGCTCGACGCCACGACGGGTCAGAACGCCATCGCCCAGGCAAAGGCGTTCTCCGAAAGCTGCGGGCTGACCGGTATCATTCTGACCAAGCTCGACGGCACCGCCAAGGGCGGCGTATGCGTCGCGGTCAAGTCCGAGCTCGGCCTCCCCATCCGCTTCGTCGGCGTCGGCGAGGGGATCGACGATCTCCAGCCCTTCGACGCGGAGACGTTCGCTCAGGCGCTGTTATAAACAGTTTTTGACAGAAACAGCCGCATAAATGCGGCTGTTTTTATATCCGGTCTGTTTTTTATCTGCTCAGCTTCTGCACTCCGTTCACGTCTATGAAGGTATCGCCGTCGAGCAGCAGTTCGCTGACCGTGACGAAGGTATAACCCCTCGCGAGGGCCGTTTCGAGAAGCGTGGGAAGGTATTCCTCGATCTTGTAGCCGTTGTTGTGGCAGAGTATCACAGCGCCGTCGTGGAGCTTATCGAAAACCGTGTCGAGTATGGTCTGCGAGCTTCTTTCGGGCTTCCAGTCCACGGTGTCGATGTCCCACTGTATGGGCTCCGTTCCCATGCTCCTGACCGTGAGTATCACCCTGTCGTCGTATTCGCCGTAAGGAGCGCGGAAGAGCTTCGGCCTCCTCCCCGTTATCCTCTCGATCATATCGTCGAGCCCGGCTATCTCTTCATGTATCCGTGCGTCGGATATCTTCGTCATATGCGGGTGCGTCATGGAATGGTTGCCGATCTCGTGCCCGGCCTCGGCAATGGCCCTTACCTGATCGGGGTAGGCCTCGACCCAGAACCCGCAGAGGAAGAAGGTCGCCTTCACGTTATACCTCGCAAGCGTTTCGAGTATGAAAGGCGTCTTGTCGTCGTCCCATGCAGCGTCGATGGTCAGCGCTATCCTCTTGTCGCCGCGCGCGACGGAATAGACCGGAAGCTCCCTCTTTCTTCCCGCAAGCACCTCGAGCTCGTAGGATTCCTCGGAGGAAAGCAGGCCCTTTTTGCCGGTCTTCGGCGCGTTCACGCCCGATATCCTGTCCGCAGGTCTTGCGTTCGTCGGCTCGGACTTGTGCTTTTCGCCGACGGAAACGGCAATGATTATCGCCGCGGCGATGAGCAGAGCCAAGGCTGCGGCGATGATGATGAGCGTCTTTTTTGTTATTACGAATATCTTCATGGTCATCCCTCCACAAGGTTTTGTATGAATGTATGCGGAGGGAGCGGATAAAATTAAACCTTTTTCAGTCTGATGCTCGGAGTGGTCATCTTGATGACCTTTACCCGCTGAGGCGAGACGAGGCGCGACCAGACGCGCGTGCCGTAATCCGCTGAGATAGCGTCAAGATCCTTGTTCGTCGCGATGAGAGTCGCCCTGTTCGCGTCCTGCCGCTCGCAGATGACGGCGAGCAAAGTCTCTATGGTCACGTTCGGTATCATGGGCTCGGTGCCGAGATCGTCGATAATAAGAAGATCCGGCAGCGTCAGATCGGGCTTGGCGCGCCTTTCAGATATGCACTCGAGAGTCTCGCCGACGAGCCTGTTGGCGGTGATCCTGAGAACCGACCAGCCGCGCTTCAGGACCCTGTCGCCGATCGCGTTGAGGAGGAAGGTCTTGCCTACTCCTGGCTCGCCGCAGAGCAGTACGTCCGGAAGCTCGACGTTCGGGAAACAGTCGGCGTACTCGAGGAAGAAGGCGTAATACTTCTCGCGCGCCCTGTTCTCCCGCGGATCCTCGATAATATCGTGCGCGAAGCGCTCGAAGGTCTGATCCGGTAGCAGTCCCGAACCCTTGAAGCGCTTTTGGATGATCACCTTCCTTATGCAGGAGCACAGCTCGCCGTCCACGATCCCCGTATCCGAACAGACCGGACAGATGGGCTTCGGCTCGAGATAGTCGGCGGGGAGGCCGTTTGAAGCGAGAAGTTCCGCGAGCTCGGCGTTGAGCTTTTTCGAGACTTCGTCAAAAAGCTTCCCGAGCGTTTCCCCGTCCTCGGGCGAACCGATGACCTTATTTGCAAACTCAACGGAGGTATCGCAGATCTCGATGCGCTTCTTTTCAATATCGGGATGATTGACCCTTATATCCTCGAGACGCGCGTTATACAGGCGCCGTGCGGCGCTCCTCCTGCTCTCGAGTTCATATTCGACTTCAGCTCTGTTTATCTTCATCGTCGTAGAACTCCTCTCCGAGAGTTATCCCCATCTTCTTAAGCTCGTCCTCCGAATACGTCTTCCCCTGCATATAGCCGAGAGCGCGGTTCGGCCTGCGCTTCCTTTCCGAAAAGCCTCCGTTTTTCTCATAGCTCGCGCGAGCGGCGTCTTCGGTCGAAATGCCCTCACCGTGCCAGCCGGAGACTATCGCCCTCATGCGCGCGAAAGGCGAAACGTCGGCCTTGGCGTATCCGGCCGCTAGGAGAAGCAGCTCCTCGCTCATAAGGTATTCGTATCTCCACGAGCGTATAAGCTCCTTCTGTTCCCTTTTGGGCCTGCTCTTCAGGCCGGCTTCCGCAAACATCTTCCGCACGAGCTCATCGAGCTCGTCCTCGCGCCTCGAAAGCTCCCTTATATGCCCCGCGTCGGTGTTCCCGCCCTCGCGAAGAGCGCCGAGAACTCCGTCGAGATACTTGAACGAGGGATTGTCGGCGGCGGTCATACGGGTGAGCGCGTAATCTATCGCGGCTTCGTCCATGCCCCATTCCACCGTCCACTTCTCGTAAAGCGCGATCTCGTCCTGGGTCGGAGCGCCGCTCCTGTTCCAGCGTCTGCGTACGGCGGCGGCTCCGGAGGTCATTATCCTCTCCCTGCGGAAATGCTCGTTCACGGCGGCGAGGGTGAATGCGCCCCTGCCGGCAAGCGTCTTTGCGACCTTGTCCATAAAGGCGATCCCCGTCTTCGCTCCGTACATGTCGAGGCAGTTCCCGACTATGGCGGCGGCGGCCTCCTTCTCGAAACCGAAAAGCTCGATCCAGTCGTAGATCCTCGAAAGCTCCTGCCCCGTCAGCGTCCTCGTGCCGAGAACCGCCTGGAGCTCCTTTACGAAGTCGGCGTATTTTGCGCCGCCCTCCGCGGCGGTATATGCGTACTCCTCGGGCTTTTTGAATATGACCACGGGCTCCGGACCGTCCGCGAGCTCGACGAGACCGAGGCCTTCAAGATAGGATAAAGCGGCGCGGATATCCTTTTCATCGGCGCCGAGAGCGGAGGCGATATCCCCGTCTTCGCCGCTCGAGAGCATGAGCCCGAACAGATAGACCTTGAGCGCGAGCTCCGGCATGAGCGGCATGGATCTTTTTATGAATTCGTTCGAAACGGCGGTAGAATCCGGCCGTTCCGTCTTTTTTTTGAAAATCATGTCATAACTCCTTTATATTAATATTTTACCATAAAAAGCCCTTTGAGTCAATGTGAATAATATACTTGATAAAGCCTCAAAAACGCTGTATAATAGGAAAAACCTTAATTTGAGAGGAGTTGGTTTCATCGATGGAAGATGGCAGTATATGGCGATGTTTGACATCTGTTTTGCCATCTGATACCCTGCTTGCCGCCGATATCGACGTAACGGGGATAATTGTATATTCCGTTCTTATGGTGCTTTTCCTCGGGATAAGCTCCTATTTTGCGTCCAGCGAGATCGCGCTCGCTTCCGTGAACCGCGTCCGTATGAAGGCATATGCCGAGGACGGCAACAAGCGCGCGAAGTACGTTATGTACATACTCAACAATTTCGACAAGGCTCTCACGACGCTCCTTATCGGCAACAACCTCATGCACATAGGCTGCTCCGCTCTGGCGGTGCTGATCACGCGCAGCCTGTTCTCGGGCTCCGCCTATCTGCCCCTTGCGCTCACGGTCTCGACCGTGCTCGTCACGCTCGCGGTATTCCTCTTCGGCGAGATGCTGCCTAAGTCATACGCCAAGGCCTGCAGCGAGCGCTACTCGCTGAGCATAGGCCATTCGCTCTACGTTCTCATGAAGGTGCTGACTCCCCTTTCCGCCGTGTTCACCTGGATAGGCCGCGGCATAGGCAAGCTCTTCAAGAAGGGCGAAGCCGCCCCGTCCGTGACCGAGAACGAGCTCGTCGATATTATAGAGACCTTCAAGGACGACCGCGAGGAGGACGGCGAGCAGGAGGACGCGACCGCGGAGCTCATGGTAAACGTGCTCCAGTATAAGAACCGCACGGTGAGCGAGTGCTACACCCCCTGGGACAAGGTAGAAAAGATAGACGAGAACAAGCCTATCGACGAGATATACGATCAGCTTCGCGGGACGAGCCATTCGAGGCTCCCCGTGATAAATTCCAAGGGCAATCTGATCGGCGTCGTGCTCATACGCGCATTCTTCCGCGAATACCTCAAGAAGCGTTCCGAGCTCGATCTCGTGGATCTTCTTGACACGCCCTATTTCGTGCGTCCCGACATGCCCGTGGACGCGCTGCTTCTCGACCTCTCGAAGAGCCGCACGCATCTCGCGATAGTCATCGACCGCAGCGAGATACTCGGCGTTATCACCGTTGAAGACATTCTCGAAGAGCTTGTCGGCGAGATATTCGACGAGTACGATTCGGAGACCGGCGTGCCCGCAAAGGAGATAACCGCATGAGCGATACCGTACTTGAATTGATATTCGCAGCCGCGCTCATCGTGCTCATCCGCTTCTCCGCGCTCTTCTCCGGTTCGGAGATAGCCTATTCCTCCCTCAACGAGATGCGGCTCAGGCATCTTGCAGAGGATGAAAAAAAGCGCCGTGCGGCGATCGCGCTCAAGAATTACAGCAAATACGACAACCTTCTCAGCACGATACTGATAGGCAACAACTTCGTTAATCTTGCCGCGTCTACCATATCGACGGAGCTCTTCATAATCCTTCTCTTCAAGCCCGGCCTCGTTTCGGAAAACGTCTCAGCCGTCATTTCCACCGCCGTGCTGACTGTGATCGTGCTCATATTCGGCGAGATAACCCCGAAGATGATCGCCGCTCGCGACGCGGACAACTACTCCATGCGTTACGCCGGTTTCCTGCGCGGCCTCGGAGCGGTGCTCTTCCCCCTCGTATTCGTCGTTACGGGCATAGTCAAGCTGTTTGCGAAGAGCTGGTCCGATAAGGTGAACGACGATTCGAACGTTACCGAGGACGAGCTTTCGGACATAATCGACACTGTCGAGGAGGAGGGTGTTATCGACGAGCATACCTCCGATCTCCTGCAGTCCGCTCTCGAGTTCCCCGACATCTACGCATACGAGATAATCACTCCGCGCGTGGACATGGTCGCGGTCGATATCGACGATCCGCCCGAGGAGATACTCGAGACCATACTGTCCTCCAACTATTCGAGGATCCCCGTTTATGAGGACACGATCGACAACGTCATCGGCGTGATCCATCTGAACGAGGTATTGAAGGCCGTTACGGATGACAAGCCTCTCGACCTCAAGGAGCATATGCTCCCCGTCTGCTACATCCACAAGACGACCATACTGCCGCAGGCTCTGCGCGAGCTCCGCGAAAAGAAGCTCCATCTTGCGATAGTCACCGACGAGTACGGCGGGACTATGGGCCTTCTCACCATGGAGGACATACTCGAGCAGATAGTCGGCGACATATGGGACGAGACCGACGAGATCGAGGACGAGCTCGTTAAGCTCGACGACGACACCTACGAGTGCGACGGCGATATGAGGATCTACGACCTCTTCGACGAGCTCGAGATCGACGACGAGGACTTCGACGACGACAACGCCACGGTCGGCGGCTGGGCGATAGAACAGCTCGGCGGCTACCCCGCGAAGGGCGAGAGCTTCGATTTCGAGAATCTCACCGTCACGGTCAAGCAGATGCAGAATCTCCGCGTCACAAGACTCGTTATCAAGGTGCACGAAAAGGAGCCGGAGCCCGACGAGGACGATATAGAATGGGAGAAGAAGGAAGATTAAGCTAAAAAAGTATATTGCGAAAAGTCTATTGACTTTACCCTCCGATACTGCCAAAATGAAGGCATAGGGATAAATTCCCCAAAATGTATCCGGAGGGTTATTTTATGTTTAAAACCATCGAACAGGCTAAGGAATTTATTACGGACAACAACATTGAAATGGTCGATTTCAAGATGACCGACATCGACGGCCGCTGGAGGCATATCACCATCCCCGCGGAGCGTTTCGGCGAGGACACCATGAAGTACGGCATAGGCTTTGACGGCTCCAACTACGGCTATGCGCCGGTCGAGAACAGCGACATGGTCTTCATCCCCGATCTTTCCACCGCTGCGATAGACCCGTTCTCCGAAGTCCCGACCCTCACGATGAGCGGCGACGCAATGATCATCGACCGTCCCGCCAACCGTCCCTTCGATCAGTATCCGAGGAACGTCGTCAGAGCCGCCGTCAGCTACATGCGCGAGACGGGCATCGCCGATGAGATGATCATCGGGCCCGAGTTCGAGTTCCACGTATTCGACAGCATTCAGTTCGAGTCCCGTCCCAACTGCGTCAGGTGCGAGATCGACACCGACGAGGCCGACTGGAACACCGGTCTCGGCACCAACGGCACGCAGATCCCCCATAAGGGCGGATACCATATCGGCGCTCCGCAGGATAAGTATTACGATCTCCGCTCCCGCATGTGCATGCTCATGGAGGATTGGGGCGTTAAGGTCAAGTATCATCACCACGAGGTCGGCGGTCCCGGTCAGCTCGAGATCGAAGTCGAGCTTGCCGATATCGAAAAGATGGCCGACAACACGATGGTCACCAAGTACATAATAAAGAACGCCGCCGTCGAGGACGGCTGCACCGCCACCTTCATGCCCAAGCCCATATTCGGCGAGGCGGGAAACGGCATGCACGTCCACATGCTCCTCGTTAAGGACGGCAAGCCCCTCTTCTATGACGAGAACGGCTACGCGCAGCTCTCCAAGCTCGCTCACAACTTCATGGGCGGCCTTCTCAAGCACGCGAAGAGCCTCTGCGCGATAACCAATCCGTCGACCAACTCCTTCAAGCGTCTCGTTCCCGGCTTCGAGGCTCCCGTCACGATCGGCTACGCGACCGCAAACCGCTCCGCGGTCATCAGGATCCCCGCTTACGCCAAGAGCCCGATGTCCAAGCGTTTCGAGCTCAGGAACCCCGACGGCACCTGCAACCCCTATTACGCTTACGCGGCGATACTGATGGCGGGTCTCGACGGCGTTATGAACGAGATAGATCCCTCCGCCTGCGGCTGGGGACCTTACGACTTCAATCTCTTCGATCTTTCCGACGAGGAGAAGGCGAAGATCGACGCTCTGCCCACCACGCTCGAGGAAGCTCTCGACGATCTCGAGAAGGATCACGAGTATCTTACCCGCGGCGGCGTGTTCCCCGAGAGGCTTATAAAGATCTGGATCGACAGGAAGCGCAGGGAAGCTATGCGCATAACCTCCATCCCCCATCCCGCCGAGTTCGAAAAGTATTTCGATCTGTGATAACGCATAAGGAAGGCGCCGCGGCATCGAGCCGCGGCGCCCTTTTTTTATCTTTTCAATTCGCTGTCCGGGATCAGGACGCCGTTCAGTTGGCGCCTTACGATCGTTCCGGACGCCGGATCGCGTATGAACGCCTCCGCCCTGTCTTCTTCGAGCTTTATCGCGCGAACGAACGCTTCCGCCATGAAGCTCTGCTCCTCTCTCGGCAGCGATCCCAGGCGTGAGGCTCTTTCGAAGAAAGCCTCGATCTCCTCCCGTTTTACGGAGAAAAGCTCCGTCTCGGCTCCGATCCTTCTTAATCGCCAGGTGTGCATCATCCTGAGATCCGAAGCTCTCTCGAGCCTTGCCTGAGCGTCAGCCGAAACGTCTCCGCCCGCGACACATTCAAGGCATTTCTCGAATTCGCGGCAGGCCATGCCTTTCAGGATGACCGCGGAAGGATACAGCGTATTCGCCTCCTCCCTTTCGGGATCGACGAATCCTTCTGTGAAGGCTCTCGCTTTCACGGGAGAAGCGAACTCCCTCACCGCTTCGGCGATCGCCGCTTCGAGGGCTTCCGTATCGACGTTGTTGTCTCCGGTACGCTCGAGATCCGAGCGGTAAAACGCCGCTGAGAGGAATGAAACGGGCTTCTCGCTGTATATCTCCTCGAAGAAGGGTATCAGCGTCTTTTTCGAGCCGTATTCGCGTCCGAGCCTTTCGCGCGCGGCGAACCACTGCTTCGGGGATATAAGCGGTACAAGGTTCGAACCGTTATCCGTCCTTCCTCCGAGATACTGCTCGTTGTCGAGAATTATCCTGACGGTGATGCTGCCGAATCTTTCGCCGCTCGAGGAAAGGCCCCGGTTGATGCGGTCGCAGATCGACGCGATGCTCTCGCCCGCTGCATAGCTCGCGAAGATATCCCGGACGCAGCCCGCGGCTTCGGCGTCGATAACGGCTCTTCCGTGATCGTCGCGGACGTAGCCGTACGGAGGATCGCCGCGGTAAAGAAGGAACTCCGGGAACTTCGGAAGACACGAGCCGTATTTCAAGCCCCATTCCGGATCCGGAGCCGTATAACGGCCTATCGCCTCCATGAGCTCATGCCTGCAGTCGGCTGAAAACGGCTTCATATAGACGAGCTTTGCGCCGCAGCGCTTAAAAAACAGCTCGACGTCCCTTCTGAAATACCTGTCTTCGCTCAAATGCTCCGGCGACGGTATCACGACCGTTCCGCAGGCTCCGAGCTTGACGAGGTTCAGAAGCTGCCTGAGAACGGATATCTCCCCTTCTTTCTCTGCGAAAACGTCGGCGATGTCCATGCCGTTGTTCTTCGCGAAGAGCTTTACGGATTCAGCCGTCGCCTGCTCCTCGCCTCTGACGTAGCCTATGCTCCTCATGGATCACCTCATGTATTCCCGTATAACGTCCATGTCGCACGGACCGAAGCTGAGATATCTTTCGAAGAAGCTCCTGTGCTGATCGGGAGTAAACGGCGCGGAAGCGTTGTAGACGCCGAACAGATAAGCGAAGCCGACGGCGTAGCTTGCAGTGAGATACGGCATTGTCACGGCGTATTCGTAAAAGATCTCCGCCGCGCTTTCCATACCGTAGCTTTTAAGAAAACGCCTGACTCCCGCAAGATCGCAGCCCTCGGCGTTGACGAGGATCGAAACGTATGCGGGAAGGAACACGTTGCAGAACGTATCGTCGGAGTTTTTGAGCATACAGAGCCACTTATCCTTTTCGTCGCAGTGCCTCGCAACGAAATACTCCGTAAAGACCGTCCACGCCTCGGCGTATCCCGTAGGCTCGAGGAGCTGCTGGGTGAGCGAAAGCCCATCCGTGTTCCTCGCGAAGACGTACTGGAAGAGATGGCCGGGTATCGTCTCGTGAGCTATCGTGAAGAGATCGTCCGAGTTTTCGGACTTCGGATTCACGAGAATGACATTATGATAACAGTCGTCGAAGGCGGGAACGAGATATGCCGCCGGGCTGAAATCGTCCGCGAGATCGGATGGGACGGGACGGTATTCGAGCTCGTATTCCGGCAGGTCGGGATAGTATTCGCCAATGAGCCCCATCAGCCACTCGACGTTGGCTTCGACCGAGCCGAAGGTCACGGGATCCTCGTACCTGTCGAGTATGTCGGAGGAGCCCATATTCACTGCTCTGTAAATATCCGAATAAAGATCGTCGCCCATATTCAGAAGGAGCTCCTTTATAATACCGACGTCCTCGTCGGTCGCGCCTTCGTATTTAAGACGGAGCTTGTAGTATTCGAGCATATCGGCGCTGTGAGCGTAAGCGCCTTCAAACGCACGGCATTTTGAGCGCAGGCCGGAAACGGTCGCCCTCAGCTGAGAATACGCGGGAAGCACGCCCTCGAGCACCGCCTTTCTGTTCCGTTCGGAAAACGCCGTGCATTCCTCCCTTGTCATGCCGAGCTCCTGCGCCTTCTTCAGCGCTTCGTCTTCGAAGGCGGTTATGAGTATGCTTTCCTCGCCCTTGTTCGTTACGTTGTCGAGCGTATCGATGACCTGATCGAGCGCGGTCTCGCACATGAAGAGGCCTCTTTCGGCCTTCTCCCTCTCGAAATCGCCTATCTGTCCGATATAGCGCGGAATGTCCTCGACGAGCGTCACATAGGTCTCGACGTCCTCAAGGCTGCGTATCTCGAAGAGAGCCATACTGAGGGGTATCATGGTCTGGATCCCGTTGATGGGCTCGAGCGGTTCGTCGTAATAGTAATAATCCTCAAACGCGATCTGCTTCTCGCATGCGCGCTTGATCGCGTCGTATCCGACTCGGTTCAGGTCGTTCAGAAGGCTGCGGTCGATACCTTCGAGCTCCTCGAGCACGCCTCGGAAGAACTCCACCGTGTTAAGGTGCTCCTCGTACGTGAGCTCGCCCCATCCGGCGGGGCCGACGTCATCGGGATCTATGCCGAACCTCGCGGGATCCGAGACGATGTACTGATGATAGTTGTCCGCCGAGGAGCAGACCATGACGCGGAAAATCTCGAGATCGAGCTCGCGGAAAGCGGCGTTCGCCTCCTCGGAGGCTCCCTCCGAATACTCCGTCGGCGCGGCGGCTTGCGTCTGCTCCGGGATATCGGTCGGAGCCGCGGAAGCGCCCGAAGTCGGCGCGGGAGTGCGGATGAGATCGGAAGGCTTCGGCCGAAAACCGAAGCACCCGAAGCACCCCGTCAGAGGCACGAGCATCAAAAGCGCGAGAAGCAGGGAAACAAGTTTTTTCATGGCGTCCTCCTTGGATCAATATCCCTGCAAAGCGGCGTATTCGGCAAGCAGGGGCAGATTCCGTTCCACGAGCTCGATAATGACGACGTCGGGTGCGAGCTCGGAAACGAGGCTGAGGTCGTAAGGGAAATATGCGTTCACAACGAGTCTTCCCGAAGTCTGCGAAAAGAAGGGCTGAAGCGATCTGCCGAATGAATCGTGGAACATGAGCACGGTCATGCCGTTCGCGTCGGAAAAGGTCTCGATCACCTTGTCGCGGTCGAAGTCGACGGGCCGCTTCGAGCTCCAATCGCGCAGTTCGGGATAGACGATCCTTTCCTCGAAATGATCCGTTACCGGATGCACGAAGCGGTGCAGGTCGCCCGTTCGGTCGAAAACCGTGTCATAGACGCGGGGATCGAAGCTTTCAAGGCCTGCGATATCCGCGAGACCGTTATAGACGAGCGCCGCGCCGAAGTTGTTCCAGTGCGAATCGTGCTCATAATAGACGCTCCTTTCCGCCTTGCCCGAGAGGAGCGCGGACTTTGCGTCGAAAACGGTCACGCCGCTTTCAAGAAGCATTTCGGTCAGAAGGTCAATATTGCTGGCGCCGCCGGTTCGTTTAAGATACGACGGCATCAGCTCCGGATATACCGAAGCCTTGTTCGGCGCTGTGACGAACACGAACACCGCGCCGTTTTCCCGGGCGAGAGCTTCAATATCCCCGAGATAATCCACGATCGAAGAAAGCTCTTCACGCGAGAGGGTATCCGTGCCGAGATAGTCTGCTGCGGTCTCGCCGAAGAATATGAAGCCGTCCTTCCCCACTATCGCCTCCTTCGTGTTCACGTCCGAGAGAAGCGCCGCATCCGCGGTATTGAAGGCCTCTATGAGATAACTGCGCAGCGGGAAGGAGCTCCCGAACCATTCGCCGAAGTCCGAAAGGAAGCGCTCGTTGAAGCGCCCGCCGCGGACGACCGCCGGCGCGAACGCTTTCGCCCCGCCGCTCGCGCCGTCCCTCGCTCCGAACAGGAAAAGCAAGGCCGGAACGAGGAGAAGGGCCGATACGGCAAATACGAATACGTAAGAAAACCTTTTCATCGCATCACCTCAGAAGCGTACGTAGATCGAGGGATGATAGCTCCCCGACGCGAGGAAAAACAGCGAAAGCACGAGGAGCGCCGCCGCAGAGGAATACTTCAAAACGTTATAGAGCACGGGCTTTTTTTCGAGCCGCGAAAGCAGCCCGGCGGGAAACGGAAAAGAAGCGGGAACGGCGACGAGCATAACGGCGAGCACCGTCGGACGGAACACCGCCGAAAGCGCCGCCGCGGTCCCGCCGCCTATATCGAAGCGGGTGAACATGCTTTTGATCATCGCCCACGCATAGGCCAAATCCGGAGAGTTGAATATCGCGAAGCCTACGGCGACCGCAAGCATCGTAAACGCCCAGGTAATGAGCTTCGGCAGGCGCAGCTTCGTCCTTTTCAAAAGACTCTCGCCCAGCAGGAATACGCCGTTATAGGCTCCCCAGACTACGAAAGTGAGGTTCGGCCCGTGCCAGAGTCCCGTCAAAAGGAATACCGCGATCTTGTTAAGACCGGTGCGAAGGAAGCCCTTCCTGCTGCCGCCGAGGGGGATATAGACGTAATCCCGGAACCAGCGCGAGAGCGTGATGTGCCATCTGCGCCAGAACTCCGTCATACTCGCGGAGATATAGGGATGATCGAAGTTATTCGGGATGGTGAAGCCAAACATCCTTCCGAGCCCGACCGCCATCACCGAATATCCGGCGAAATCGAAATACAGCCTCAGCATGAACGCGAAGGCTCCCGTCCAGGAGTAAAGCGCGTTGAGCTTTCCCGCCTCGAGTCCCCATACGAAAGAGGTCACGGAGGCGAGAGTATCGGCGATAACGAGCTTCATTGCGAGGCCTATTATGAACAGGCGCAGGCCTTCCGCGGCGTTCCTAATCGAGACGTCGGGCTCGTCGAGCTCCCTTTCGATATCGTTCCACCTGATTATCGGGCCCTGCGCGATCTGTGCGAAGAAGGAGACGTAGAGCAGGAACTTCGGAAAGCTCTTTGCCGTGGCGGCTTCGCCCCTGTAAGAATCGATGATATAGCTCAATATCTGAAAAGTGAAGAAGCTTATCCCCAGGGGACAGTCGATCTCGGGAACGGAGATCCCAGCGCGGAAAACCGAATTGAATACCGAAACGAAATAGCCCGTGTATTTGAACGCGGCGAGAACGGCAACGTCGAGAACGACAGCCGCGGCGAGCACCGCCTTCCGCGCCCCGCCCCGCTTTTTATCCATCCAAAGCGCGAGGAGATAGTTCGATACCGCGGAAAAAAGCAGAAGCGGAAGATGATAAACGTTTCCGAAGGCATAGAAAAGAAGGCTCGCCGAAATGAGGAGCCATCTTCTGACCTGCCGGACGGGTACCGCAAAATACAGAACGAATACGACCGGCAGAAATATGAACAGAAAGCCTGCGGATGAGTATTCCAATTATTCTTCCTTACAGCCCGGCGTCAGGCGAATAGATATCGATCTCGATAACGTACCCGTTCTCGATCAGGAGCTGTATCCTGTCCGAGACGATATCGTTCGGATCGTCCGTAAGCGAGTGATAGTAATAGGTCCCGTCGAAAAGCCACGCGGGATCGTAAGCATAGATCGCTTCGTTCTCCGGGGTGCCGGCGCCGACGCCGCGCGGAGTGGTGAAATCGCCGCCGGTGATCCTGTAAAGGCAGACGACGTCCTTATCGCCGACAGGAACGGTCTGAATAACGAGCCCGTCGAACTCGTAAGTCTTCTCCGTTCCCGGCCTTATGCAGCTGACAGCCTCCCTGTATTCATACTCGTCGCCGATAGCTTCAATGACTTCGGTCACGTCGATGCCTGTCCTGAAGGTCATTCCGCCGAAAACGACGGCGACGTCCTCTTTGGTGAAGGGCGCGGCGTATCCGGGAGGAACTTCGCTTAGCTCGGTCTCCGCGTTCACGTTCCCCTGCGTCGATTTGGGATCGCCCGTATCCACGTCGGAACAGGCGGCGAGGGATAGTATCATTATTAAAGCGCAAAGCAGCGCGGCTGATCTCGTAAAGCGTTTCATAACTGCCTCCTTTCGGGAAGATTATACCATATGCCGGGCAACGGTTCAATCGCAAATTTTGTATTTGAATGCGGAAGGAACTTATGGTATAATGAAAGTTAATGAGGTCGAAATGAAGCACGCCGTAGTAAAAGTCGATAAGGGATCCATAGCGGATGAGCTGGGCGTAAAGCCCGGCTGGAAGCTCGTCTCCGTAAACGGCGAGACGATCCGCGACGTCATCGACTACGAGCTTTTCACGAACAACGAGCTCGTGACCGCCGTATTCGAGGACGAAAACGGCGCGGAATACGAATTCGAGATCGAGAAGGAGGCATGGGAGCCCCTGGGTCTCGGCTTCGAGACCGGGCTAATGAGTCCCGTGCGCCAGTGTTCCAATCACTGCGTCTTCTGCTTCATCGACCAGATGCCGAAGGGCTTCCGCGGCACGCTCTATTTCAAGGACGACGACTGGCGGCTTTCGCTCATAATGGGCAATTACGTCACGCTGACGAACGTCTCCGACGCCGAGTTCCGGCGCATCCTCGACCGCAGGGTACAGCCGCTCTATATCTCCGTTCACGCTACGGACGGAGCGGTGAGGAAAGAGATGATGCGCTCGAAAAACGCAGACAGGATAATGGAAAGGCTTACCGCTCTGCATGAAAACGGGCTGAAGTTCAACGCGCAGATAGTGCTCTGCCCCGAGCTGAACGGGGGCGCCGTCCTCAAAAAAAGCCTCGAAGATCTCCTGTCGCTCGCTCCCGAGGCGCAGTCGGTCGCCGTGGTCCCCGTCGGGCTCACGCGGCACCGCGAGGGACTTTATCCCTTGAAGGAGATGACTCGCGAGGACGCGCGCGAGGCTGTCCGCCTGGTGGATGATTTCGCGAAGGAGAACGGCGCGGAGGGCTTCGCGTTCTGTTCCGACGAGATGTATCTCCGCGCGGGGATCCCCCTTCCGCCTTACGAATACTACGGATCGTTCGATCAGATCGAGAACGGCGTCGGGCTTTTCAGGCTCTTCGAGGACGGCTTCCTCTGCGCTCTCGAGGACAAAAAGCCGCTCGAAAGAAAGCTCGCCCTCGCGTCGGTCTGCGGCACGGCGATAGCGCCGTACATGGCGGAGCTCTTCAAAAAGCTCGAGGAATACAATATCTTCATCTCCGTCCACCCCGTTAGGAACGATTTCTTCGGGGCGAGCGTTACCGTCTCCGGACTCGTCACGGCGGGAGACATCATGAAGCACGGCGCAGAGCTTTCGGGTGAAGCGCTCATAATGACTTCCACGATGATGCGCGAGATGGACGATATTTTTCTCGACGGCGTAAGGCTCCCGGAGCTCATAGAAAAGCTCGGTATGCCCGTAATACCCATGCCCGCCGACGACGGCGGAGAATTCATAGAAAAGCTGTTTGAAATACCCGAAAGGTCGATAGACAGATGAAACCTCTTGCAGCAATCGTCGGCCGCCCGAACGTGGGCAAGTCGACGCTCTTCAACCGAATAGTCGGTAAAAGGATCGCGATAATCGAGGACACTCCCGGCGTCACCCGCGACAGGATCTACGGCGACGCGGAATGGCTCACGCACAGCTTCACCGTTATAGACACCGGCGGAATAGAGCCGGATTCGGACGATATCATACTCGCAAAGATGCGCCGTCAGGCCGAGCTCGCCATAGAGACCTCGGACGTCATCATTTTCGTCGTGGACGGACGCGAGGGCCTTACCGCCGCCGACGAGGAGGTCGCCGACATGCTCCGCCGCTCGAAGAAGCCCGTCGTGCTCGCGGTGAACAAGGTCGATCACGTCAAGTACGAGGATACGGCCTATGATTTCTATTCCCTCGGCATAGGCGATCTCGTGACGATCTCCGCCGGGCAGGGACTCGGCATAGGCGATCTTTTGGACGAGGTGGTCAAATACTTCCCCGCCATCGAGGAGGAGGAGAACGGCGAAGCGGTATCCATAGCCGTCGTCGGCAAGCCCAACGTGGGAAAATCGAGCCTCGTTAACGCGCTCCTCGGGCAGGAGCGGACGATAGTCTCCAACGTGCCCGGAACGACCCGCGACGCGATCGACACGCCTTTCCGCTTCGACGGGAAGGATTACGTTCTTATCGACACCGCCGGTATCAGGCGCAAGCGCGCCGTCGGTGACGAGAACGTCGAAAGGTACAGCGTGATTCGCTCTCTCGCCGCGATCCGCCGCTGCGACGTGGCCTTGATAGTCGTCGACGCAGAGCAGGGGCTTTCCGAGCAGGACGTCCGCATCGCGGGCTACGTCCACGAGGAGGGCAAGGCGAGCGTGCTGATAATCAACAAATGGGACGTTATCGAAAAGGACACTCACACGGTCGAGAAGTTCAAAAAGGACATGCTCGCCGATCTCGCCTTCATGAGCTACGTCCCGATGCTGTTCATATCGGCAAAGACCGGGCAGCGCGTGAACAGGGTCATGGAGCAGGCGAACGCCGTGCTCGACCAGGCTTCGACGAGGATATCGACCGGCATACTCAACGACGTGCTCGGCGAGGCGGTCACGATGAGCGAGCCGCCCTTCGTCAAGGGCAGGAGGCTGCGCATATTCTACTGCACGCAGGCAGGCGTCAAGCCCCCGACCTTCGTCATTTTCGTCAACGACGCGGAGCTATTGCACTTTTCATACAGGCGATATCTCGAAAACTATATCCGGAAATCCTTCAAGCTGGATTCCGTACCGATAAAGCTCATATTCAGGAACCGCAGCGAGGACAGCGACTGATGCACGATTATACTGTCAGCGACATAAAGGTCATGGAGGGGCTCGAGGCCGTGCGCGTCCGCCCCGGCATGTATATAGGCTCTACGGGCTCAAGGGGCCTGCACCATCTCCTTTGGGAGATAGTCGACAACTCCGTCGACGAGGCCGCGAACGGCTATGCCGACACCGTCTCCGTAACGTTGGAAAGGGACGGCTCCGTCACCGTCGAGGACAACGGGCGCGGGATACCCGTCGGAATACACGAAAAGCTCGGCGTATCAGGCGTCGAGGTGGTTTTCACGCAGCTACACGCCGGCGGAAAGTTCGGTAACGACAGCTATTCCTACTCGGGCGGGCTTCACGGCGTAGGCGCTTCCGTCGTCAACGCGCTCTCCGAATGGGTCAGGGTCGAGGTCGCCTCCGCCGGAAGGCTTTATTCGATGAGCTTCCGAAGCTTTGAGGATAAGGACGGCATGCACTCCGGCATACCCGAGGCTCCCCTCCGCGAGGTCGGACGCACGCGCCGTCAGGGAACGAAGGTCACTTTCATGCCGGACGCGAGGGTGTTCGAGACCGTCGAGATGAATTTCGAGATCATCTCGAGGAGGCTCCGCGAGCTCGCATATCTCAACCGCGGCGTCAGGTTCAAACTCGCGGATCTGCGCGAGCGCGGCAGCGCCAAGGAACGCGAATACCATTTTGAAGGCGGCATACGCGATTTCGTGAAGTATTTGAACCTCATTAACGACCGCGCCGCGCTTTACCCCGAACCCATTTATATTTACGGCAAGAAGGACAATATCGTCGTCGAGATCGCCATGCAGCACAGCGACGATTATTCGGAGATCATATTCTCTTACGTCAACAATATCCCCACCACCGAGGGCGGCACGCACGAGACCGGCTTCCGTGCTTCGCTCACAAAGGTCATGAACGATTACTGCCGCAGGACCGGCATACTCAAGGATAAGGATCCCTCCCTTCTCGGCGAGGATTTCCGCGAGGGGCTCACGGCGGTGATCTCGCTCAAGATGAAGAACATCCAGTTCGAGGGCCAGACCAAGACCAAGCTCGGCAACACCGAGGTGCGGCCCGCGGTCGAGTGGGTGATGCAGGACAAACTCCCGCCCATTCTTGAGGATCTTAAGAACGCGGAGCTTTCCCAGATGATAGCCGATAAGGCCGTCAAGGCAGCCCGTGCGCGCGAAGCGGCGAGAAGGGCCAAGAACATGGCGCGTGAGAAGTCCAAGCTCGAGAACGCTCCGCTCGTCGGCAAGCTTTCGAGCTGCACGGGCAGAGATCCCAAGCTGAACGAGCTCTTCATAGTCGAGGGCGATTCGGCCGGCGGCTCTGCAAAGCAGGGACGCGACAGGCGCTTCCAGGCTATACTTCCCCTGCGTGGAAAGGTCCTTAACGTCGAGAAAAAGCGCATTGAGCAGGTGCTCGAAAACGAGGAGCTGAGGTCGCTCATAACCGCTCTCGGCACCGGCATAGGCGAGGATTTCAATATCGACAATCTCAAGTACGACAAGGTCGTCATACTCTCCGACGCGGATCAGGACGGCGGGCATATCCGCGCGCTGCTTCTGACTTTCTTCTACCGCTACACGAAGGGGCTCATTACCGACGGGCACGTTTACATAGGCCAGCCGCCCCTTTATAAGGTGCAGAAGGGCGATACCGCGATATACTGCCAGGACGACAGGGAGCTCGAGCGCGTTACAAAGGGCATGAAGGGCTATTCCCTGCAGAGGTACAAGGGCCTCGGCGAGATGAACCCCGAGCAGCTTTGGGAGACGACAATGGATCCCAGGAACCGCACGATGGTGCGCGTCTCCATCGAGGACGCCGCCAACGTCGAGCACCTCGTAACGCTCCTCATGGGCGACAAGGTCGCGCCGCGCAAGGAGTACATATCCGAATTCGCCGATTTCAACAAGCAGGACAGCTTCAAGGACAAGGCGAAGCTGGACGTGCAGCGCCAATAAACGGCGGCGTCCTATTCGGCAATTATCGACGAACAACTCAGCTCGTAAGCAACCCGCTGCTCGGCAGTACCGTCGGGCAGCGTTTTTATATAGCTTCTCGACTGGAAGCGTCCCGTTACCGTTACCGCGTCTCCCGGCGCGAGTGTCGAAGCGAACCGCGCGTTCCTGCCCCAGGCTATCGACGGAACGTAATCGCTCTTGCCGTATCTTCGGTTCACGGCGATCAAAAGATCCGCGATCTCCCTCGAGAACGGAGTCCTGCGGTATATAACGGGCCTGCAGATGCGGCCCGTGAGCTCGGCGTCGTTCACGGGCTCCGGCTCCGTATCGGGGAGCTCGAGCTCCCTTGCGAAGACCGTCAGCGAAAGATGGCTCCCGTCCTCGGCGCGGCGGTTGTAGGAGCGTATCTGGCCCATTACGCGGATGGGCGTCCCCTCCCCTATGCTCCTTTCGCCTATCAGCCTCGAAGAGACCGTTACGGGCAGAACGTCCTCGGTCCCCGAAAGCCTCTTCACGGCGGCTTCAATTTTATAAAACGCCTCTCCGAGCACCTCGTGATCGAACACGGGCAGGGACGCTGCCCTCCCGGCGAGCGTGATGCTGTTGATCCTTTCCGACATAAAAATGACCCCCGATCGTTTTGATTCGGCGGTCTATATTATTCACCGGGAAAGCCGAATAGAATCATTCGGCGCCTTTTGATATGTATTCGTTTGCTTCGCGGAGCACCCTCCTGAGATTCGAGTGGCGAAGGAGCTTCAAAGCCTCCGGAAACGGCTTCATCGCGACGGATCTGATCTCGTGGCTCGCGCGCGGAGTCTCCTCCCCGGAGCACTCCGCAAGGAAGAACACGACCCTTTTCCTGCCCCTTCTGACGGGAGAGGCGTATTCTATCTCGCGGCGGAAAGAGGTATCGAGGCTCGCTGAAACGCCGGTCTCCTCCTTTATCTCGCGGAGCGCGGTCTGCTCCTCGGTCTCGCCTTTTTCAACGTGTCCCTTCGGAAAGCCGTAAACGGAACCGAGCACCAGCACGTAGTACGGTGTGTCGTCTATCATCTTATAAAGCACGGCTCCGCAGGATTTCTCCATCTATTCCTCCCCGCGTTCTTTGAAGAAAAGCATCTCGGCCATCGGATCCTCCTTCAGTTCCTTCAGCTGCTCCCTCGTAAGGCAGCTGTCCGTCCCGAGGCAGTCGCGGCAGCGGCTTTTGCATTCCGGACAGACGCAGCCGAGCTTCGCGTCGTCGGCCTGGACCATGTAGGTCCCGCATTCACGGCACATGCAGCGCATATCTCAATCCCCCAATACCTTTTCCAGAAGCTCCGGCAGCTCGCGGAAGCTCTCTATACTGTACTCGGCTTCAAAGCCCGAGCCGAAGCCGTAAGCCGCGTGTATGAACGGCAGGCCGGCCTTGTGCGCGGAGTGCATATCCCTCTCGGTATCGCCGACGTAGACTGCCTTCCTGAGGCCGTTCCGTTCGCAGATGAGCCTGATGTTCCCGGCCTTTTCGAGCCCGGTGCGGCCTATGCACTCGGTATCCTTGATGAACTCGCCCGTCTTATGCTAGAGCATAAAGGACTCGACATAACCGTCCTCGCAGTTGGAGACCACGAAGAGATCGTAATTCTCCGCGAGCTTCGGCAAAAGCTCCGCAACGCCGTCGTAGAGCACGCCGCCGTAAAGTCTCAGCCTGCGGTTCTCCTCGTCGCAGCAGTCGTCGAGTATCCTCTTCCTTCTTTCGGGCTCGATATGCCCGAGAAGCGCCTCGCCGATCTCGGGCACCGTGCGGCCCATCGTTATCTTCATGCGCTCGGGCGTAAGGACGATCCCAACGCCGTGCTTCGCGAACATATCCGTCCAAGCCCTGCCGACCTCCCTCGTGGAATCCCAAAGGGTGCCGTCAAGATCGAAGATCACTCCTCTTCCGTTTCCCATGGCAGCTGATCCATAAATCTGATCAGAACGTCGTTCTGGAAATCCAGACCGCGCTTTGTCAGATACATCCTCTCTTCGGTTACTTTCATCATTTCGTCGAGCTCGAGCTCGGCTATGACGGGGGCGAAAAGCTCGACCGGATCGCAGCCGAAGCGGTCGAAAAAGTCCCTCCTTGAAACGCCGCTGACCTTGCGCAGACCGACCATAAGCGTCTCGAATATCTCCTCGTTTCGGGTTATCGTCCCGGTCTCGGCTACGGGGAATTTGCCCTCGCCGAGCTTTTCGGCATATTCGAGTATATCCTCGGTATTCGAGAATCTCACCCATTCGCCGCGGACGTGAAGGGCCGAATGCGCGTTAAGACCCACTCCGAGATATTCGCCGTTGTTCCAGTAGTTCAGGTTATGCCTGCACTCAAAGCCCGGCTTTGCGAAATTGCTTATCTCATAGCGGCCGTAACCGCGTGAGGCAAGATACTCCATGCCTGCGTCCTGCATATCGGCGACGAGATCGCGGTCGGGAAGCTGTGTTTCGCCGGACTCCACCTCCGCATAGAGAGGCGTGCCCTCCTCAAGTATAAGCTCGTACGAGGAGATATGAGGAAGCTCAAGATCCGCGAGCAGGCGAAGCGTGGAGAGATAGCTCTCCTGCGTCTGCCCGGGGAGCCCGTGCATGACGTCGGCGTTGATATTCGTGAAGCCGACCTTCTTCGCGGCCTCGAGCGCGGTCAGAAAATCGGAGAGCGTGTGTATTCTGCCTATCCTTCTGAGGACTATCTCGTCGGCGCTCTGGAGCCCTATCGAGAGCCTGTTGACGCCGGCTTTACGGAGCTCGGCGAGCTTTTCCTCCGTCGCGGATTCCGGATTCGCCTCGCAGGTGATCTCGGCGTCCTCCGCGATATCGAAGCTGTTCCCGAGCTCCTTCAAAAGGACGGCGAGCTTGCCGGGCCTTAGAACGGTCGGAGTGCCGCCGCCTATGAACACGGTCTCGAACTTAAAGCCCTCCATGGCCTTTTTCCACATCCGTATCTCGGATATGAGCGCCACGAAATAGAGATCCTCTTTCGAAAGATCGGGAGAGCTTACGAAATCGCAATATTTGCACTTCCTCCTGCAGAAGGGTATATGGACGTATATGCCGGCCATCAGTTGATCCTGAGAACGCTCATGAACGCGTCGGACGGGACCGATACGGTGCCGACCTGCCTCATGCGCTTCTTGCCCTCCTTCTGCTTTTCGAGGAGCTTTTTCTTTCTCGTGATATCGCCGCCGTAGCACTTGGCGAGAACGTCCTTGCGGACGGCGCGCACGGTCTCGCGCGCGATTATCTTCCCGCCTATCGCGGCCTGTATGGGTATCTCGAACTGCTGCCTCGGTATGACCTCCTGCAGCTTTTCGGCGACGGCGCGGCCCTTGGCATAGGCCTTGTCCCTGTGGACGACGGTCGAGAGGGCGTCGCACATATCGCCGTTGAGCAGGAAGTCGAGCTTCACGAGGTCGCTCTCGGCGTAATCGCCAAGCTCGTAATCGAAGGAGGCGTAGCCGCGGCTCCTCGATTTGAGCCCGTCGAAGAAGTCGAAAATTATCTCGTTGAGCGGCATTGTATAGCTGAGCTTGACCCTGTTCTCCTCGAGATAGGTCATGTCTACGAAATTGCCGCGCTTTTCCTGGCAGAGCTCCATTATGGAGCCGACGTACTCCGGCGGAGTCATTATATGCGCCGAGACCATTGGCTCCTCCATCCTCTGTATCTCCATCGGGGACGGAAGATTCGAGGGGTTGTCGATCATGCGGACGGAACCGTCGAGCATTATCACCCTGTAAATGACCGAGGGCGCAGTCGTAACGAGATCGAGGTCAAACTCGCGCTCGAGCCTTTCCTCCGCGATCTCCATATGCAGAAGGCCGAGGAAGCCGCAGCGGAAGCCATAGCCGAGCGCCTGGCTGGTCTCGGGCTCGTAGGTGATCGAAGCGTCGTTGAGAACGAGCTTGTCGAGCGCTTCCTTCAGCGCCTCGTAATCGGCGCCGTCGGCAGGATAGATGCCGCAGAAGACCATGGGATTCGCCTGCTTGTAGCCGTGCAGAGGCTCCTTCGCGGGACGGTCGGCGAGCGTGATCGTATCGCCGACCTTGGTCTCGGCGACGGATTTGATCGAAGCGGATATGTAACCGACCTCGCCGGCTGTGAGCTCCTTGACGGGAAGGCGGTTCGGATCGAAAACGCCGACCTCGGTCACGTCGAACTCGCTGCCGGAGTGCATGAAGCGTATACGGTCGCCGGGCTTGACCGTGCCCTCCATGACGCGGACGTATGAGAGCGCGCCCATGTAGTTATCGTAGAGGCTGTCGAATATGAGCGCCTTCAGCGGCGCGTCGGCTTCGCCCTTCGGTGCCGGCACGTCCCGGACTATCCTCTCGAGCACGTCTTCGACGTTGAGTCCGGTCTTTGCGGAGATCTTCGGGCAGTCCTCCGCGGGCAGGCCGATAATGTCCTCTATCTCGTGCACGGCGTTGTCGATATCAGCCGAGACGAGGTCTATCTTGTTGATGACGGGGATTATCTCAAGATCGTTGTCGAGCGCGAGATAGACGTTCGCGAGGGTCTGCGCCTCTATGCCCTGCGTCGCGTCGACGACGAGCACCGCACCCTCGCATGCTGCGAGAGCGCGGCTGACCTCGTACGTGAAGTCGACGTGGCCGGGAGTGTCGATCAGATTGAGCATGTAGGTCTTCCCGTCCTTCGCCTCATAGAACATCCTGACGGCGGTGGACTTGATCGTGATGCCCCTCCCCCTCTCGATATCCATGGAGTCCAGAAGCTGGTCCTCCATGTCGCGGTCGGCGACGGTCTTGGTAAGCTGCATGAGCCTGTCGGCAAGCGTGGACTTGCCGTGGTCGATATGCG
>JAEEGL012388248.1_pt1 | contig 30035 bp, 27 predicted proteins | sample 9134231 | NCBI WGS metagenome assembly JAEEGL01 (sample SAMN16246548, study PRJNA631951) | gut metagenome | biome: gut microbiome; feature: rumen; material: fiber-attached | host: Bos | place: Iran: Karaj | collected 2018-10 | reverse complement strand
TAGCAACATATAAAATATAATCTTCACTACTTTGATTTTCCTTAAGATCAAAACCTAGAGCTAAAAATTCTCTATTTGCTTCATCATAAGTAGACATTTCACCAAGATGATATACACTCTTTGTATCATCAGTATTTGTAATAATTATTGAATCTCTTCCACAAGTATCAAAATCATTGTTTATTAATAAACTATCTATATCTTTAACATCTTTTTTTAGTAGTTGACTACTTTGCTTTTGTTTTCCATTATCATCTTCATCCATTTCTAATTCATAAAGTTCATTTTTATCATTTATATAATAAACATTACAACTATATCCACAATCACATGAAGCTTTTGCTTTTTTTACATTTGATACATTAAATATTATATCTACGCTTTGTCCACCATCTTCTTCTGCAAAATGAATTGTTAAAATTAATTTATCTTTCTCTATTTTAATCTTTGTTTGATTTTCAGCACTAGTTTCCTTGTTTTTATCATTATAAACATTAAAATCTTTTATAGCTATACCATATGTTCCTTTTACTTGTTTTCCACTATTAACTTCTTGTTTTTCTTCATCATCTTTTTTAGTAACAGGTTTTTTTGGTTCTTCATTTTCATCATAATCATCAGCTTTAAAAGTTTTTCCTGTCTCAGTATTTACACAATACCTCTTACCATTTTCATACTTTACAGTATAATTTTTACCATATGTTGAGCAAATGTCATCAATAGCATCACTTTTTATTTCAGTCCTTACACCAAAAAAGAATACTAAAGCTAAACCAATAATAATAGAACCTATAATTCCTAATATTACAGAAACTAAAGCACCAATTCCCGCCATTTTAGAATCACCTTTTCTATCATTTAACCATACCAAAAATAGAATTAAACCAATTAATGGAAAAAAGAAACCTAATACAGCCCAACCAAAATTACCCTTTTTATTATCTTTATCCATAAATCTCACTCCTCTATTTATAATTATATCATTTTAAAAAAGTAGTACAATACTACTTTCTATAATTCTCTTTCACCTTTATTCTTAAATTCTATTCTAATAGGAGTACCACTAAAATCAATATTCTCTCTTATTTTATTTTCTAAATATCTATAATAACTAAAATGTACTAATCCTTTAGAGTTAACTTCTATATCAAATCTAGGTGGTTTAATATCTGTTTGATGAGTAAAATAAACCTTTAGTTTTTTACCTTTAAATGATGCTGGAGGAGTTTCAATAAATGCATTTCTTATAATATCATTTATAACACTTGTTTTAACTTCTTTAATACTATTATTATATGAAGCTAATACTTCTGGCATTAAAGTATGTATTCTTTTTCTAGTTTGTGCACTTAAGAAAACTATTTTTGCATAATCCATAAATTGAAAATTATTTCTAATATTTTTAGTCCATTCCTTAATAGCATCTTCCTTTTCTTCAATAGTATCCCACTTATTAACAACTATTATTGTAGGTTTTCCCTCTTCAAGAGCATAACCAGCAATATGTTTATCATGCTCAACTATTCCAGTAGTAGCATCAAGTACCAATAGACAAACATCACTTCTATCAATAGCTTTCATACTTCTAAGTAATGAATACTTTTCAACTGCTTCAAAAATTTTACCCTTTTTTCTCAAACCAGCTGTATCTATTAAAGTATACTCTGTTTTATTATAAGTAAATTTAGTATCAATAGCATCTCTAGTAGTACCAGCTATATCACTAACAATAACTCTTTCTTGATTCAATAATGCATTAACTAAAGAAGATTTACCAACATTAGGTCTACCAATAACAGCTATTTTAATATTATTATCCTCTTCTTCATAATTAGAATCAAAATCTTTAGTAACATTTTTTAATAATTCATTGACTCCAGTACCATGCTCTGCTGATATAGGATAATATTCATCAAAACCTAATGAATAAAATTCAAAAATGTTATTATGACCAACACTATTATCTACTTTATTAATCGCAACTACTACTTTCTTACCTTGTTTTTTAAGCATATCTCTAATTAACTTATCATTATTAGTGATTCCATCTTTAGCATCAACTACAAAAACAATTAAATCAGCTTCTTCAATACCTATTTCAACTTGAGCTTTAATTTCATCATTAAAATCTCCATCTTTAATATCAATACCACCAGTATCAATTAAATGAAAAGAAATATCATTATATGTAGCATTACCATAAATTCTATCTCTTGTAATACCAGGAGCATCTTCAATAATAGCTATCTTTTTACCAACTATTCTATTAAATAAAGTTGATTTACCAGTATTAGGTCTTCCAACTAAACATATAGTTTTTTTAGCCATGGTACTTCACCTCGCATACATTATAATCTAAAACAAATATATTTTCTAGTTTTTTTGATTTGTTTACAATTTTATTATATAATATTCCCGTGATTAATTATGAAAAAAATTCAAATAAAACCAATTATTGTTTCAATAATATTAATTATATTTCAATCAGTTTGTTTTGCACTTTCAAAAGTAGTACAAGGAAACCCATATTATTTAGAAACAATATATGATTATAAAATAAGTTTTAATATATTAGCTATTATTCCATATTGTATATGGTACTTCATGCTAATAATTGTTCCATACATACTATATATAAAAGATAAAGATAAATTTATAAAATATTCTATATCTTATTGTTTAATGGTAATAGCCGCTAATATATTATTTATAACTATTCCATCTACTTTACATAGACCGGAAATAACTGGAACATCAATATTAGAGCTTCTTACAAAATTCATATTTTTTATAGATACTCCAGCTACCAATATATTTCCATCTTTACACTGTGCTATGAGTAATCTATGGTTACTATATATAGTAACTAGTAAAAAAACAAACATGTGTGAAAAAATAATAGTAACAATAATATCAATATCTATTATGATTAGTACTCTTGTATTAAAACAACACGTTTTATTAGATCTAATATCAGGAGATTTAATATCATTATTAATATTTATACTGGTAAGCAAAGATAAAAAACTTACAAAGAAATTAAAACCCATTTTACTCTAAAAATGGGTTTTTATATTGATAATTTTTGTTCATAATCAACATTTAATATTTTTTCTTTATAATATTTATCTAGCATATTAACAAACTCATCACCGACTAGATATCTTAAATAACTAATAGCATATTCTCTATTATCACATTTTAATAAAACACTATAATTAGCAATCATTTCATCAAAACCATGATTATCAGTATTATAGTAATTGTAACCATGTCCAAAAAATAATTTAACATCTTTAATCATATTACTAGTCATTGCACCTTTATATACAGCATCAATAATATCACTAATTGCTATTAAATAAGGTGCTTTTACTCTCATTATTTCATCAGACATTTCAGAAAGTCTAATTCTCCTATGTTCTCTAACATATTCATCTACTTCAATATCATATTGATTATCAACAATAGATTTTATTAATTGAGAATCATACCCTAATGATTTTAACTTTTCTTCTAATTCATCTCTTTTAACAATAACATAATCTTTTATTTTTTCTAAGTTTTCACGAATAAAAAATCCATCATATATTTCATCATATACTTTAATTGTTTCATTACTAATTTCATCTAACATAACTTTATATTTTTTAGAAAAATCTTTTATTCTTTCTAAATACTCATTACTATTTCTAATTCTTTGAGTAACCTCTTCATATTCTTCAGGTTTAGTTGTATTAGCAGTAATATCATGTAACAAATGACCCATTTCATGATCTAAGGAACTTATAAAATTATTCCCAAGTTTTATCTCTTTTTTAGTACCATTATAATTAGATCTAGAATCAACTTTAACAAGACTTAATTCAGGATGTCTTTTTTTATAATCAATTATTATATCTAACTCATCTAATAAATAGTAATAATTATTATGAGCACTATGAACAATACTAGCAATATAATTATTTATTAAATCTTTATCTGTTTTACCATCCATATTAAATAATAATATTATTTTGGATATTCTATCTTTTACTTCTTTATCCAATTTTAGTTCTAAATAATCATCTCTTTGATTATTAGCAAAAGCATTTTCTTCAATTGGAACATTCCATCCTTTTACAGTATAATTATTTAATTTTAATATTACATTTATAATCGGACTTCTAGCTGTATTAATACTTATAACATTATTTATTTTCTTATTAGTTTTATCTTGCTCTATTAAAACATCAATAAGCCTTTTTCCTTTTCTTTCAGTAAGTAATTCTTTTTCATCTAATTTTGGTAATAAAGCAACTAAATTATATTTTTCAAAAGTATAATACAAAGTAGCTATTTCATCATTAGTAAATTGATCTAAATCGTAAAGATACATACTATTAAAAATAGGATTATTTCTATCATATTTTTCAAGTATTCTATCTAATATAATACCATCACCATTTTTAATAAATACTGATTTTGGAAAATATATTAAATATAGATACAATTTATTTTTTAATAATAATTCTATAGCTAATTCTCTATTAGGTCTATATGAAACTTTTTTTACTACATTTTCATTTATTAAATGATTATCAATTAATAGTTCAAATAAAGTATAACCATTTTTTAATGGCGCAAATAATAAATCTTCATTAGCACTCTTCAATAAATCTAATTTATGATGTTTTATACAAATATATATAGCTTCTGTATGCGATTTAATAACTCTATCTACAAAATTACCAGTAATTCTATCTTCTTTTAATTCTTTTTCAAATTTAGTTACTCCATCTGCTTCTTTAGTAAACATATATTCTTCTACAGCTCTATCATAATAATTTAACTTATTATATTTTTTAGCAACTTTATATAAATCAGTTAAATAAGAAAAAGAATTTCTAGCTATATCAGTTAAATAATCATAATTCATCTTAAATAAGTCTTCAATTAAATATTTACCAGTAATATCTTTGCTATATAAAATATCTGGATTAATATATCTAACATATTCATATTTATAATACTCTTTACATAAATAAAATACATTTTCATTATATGTCCTTTTAACAACTCCAGGACCAATTAAATCATTTCTAAATAAATATTCAAGAACATTAGTATTATTAATTAATTTATATTCAAGTTCCTCATCTAACTCAATACCATACTTAATAACATAATCAAGAAGAGTTTTATTATTAGAAAGTCTCATTAAAAACTCATTAATTTTAATACCATCATCTATACTAATTTTTTTAATAGTACCATTTTCAATATTAGAAGCTATTGTTTCCAAAAGCACACTAAAATAAGAGTTTTTACTCTCTTCAAAATCATCAAATTTTTCATTAACAATATCTCTCAAGTTAAACCTCTTTTTTCTTAGTAATAACTCTTTCTATATATTTATTTCTATATTTATTTGTTTCTTCAATTTTAATATTATTGTCTAGTGCTTCAGTAATTATTTCAATCTTAAGTTTATAATCAGTACTAGAATACCAATCCACAGGAAAAGATTTACCAAACTTCTTTTGGTATTTTATTTCAAGCATTAAATAAATATTGAATTCTAAATTATCTTTCATAACAAATCCTATAAATTTTTAAGTATTTTAATATTTTCTGGAATATTTTTATGAATATAAGAAGCAGATACAATCATATCAGCACCAGCTTCTTTGCATAAAAGACCAGTTTCATTATTAACACCACCATCAACATTAATAACTACTCTAGCACCAACTTTATTTATTTCCTCTCTTAATACTCTAATTTTGTCTAAAGATTCAGGCATAAAACTTTGTCCGCTTTTACCAGGATGAACACTCATAACAATTATTTCATCTATATTTTTTAAATATGGAAACAATGCACTAGCATCAGTTTCAGGATTAATTGCTAATCCAACTTTAAGTCCATAGTTTTTAACATAATCAATCATTTCATTAATATCATTAACAGCTTCATAATGAAAAGTTATAGAGTTTGTATTTAATAATGCATAATCATCTATATATTTTTTAGGTTTTTCAACCATTAAATGAACATCTAAAGGTAAATGTGAATAACTTGTTATCTTTTTAATCTCACCAAAAGTCCAAGTTTTATTTTCAACAAACTTACCATCCATAATATCAACATGAATAAAGTCCGCTAATGTATTATCTAATTTCTTAACTATATCACCCGCAGGAATCTCACTTGATAAAATTGATACGCTTACCTTCATTATTTACCTCCTCCATAAACTTTAAATAATTATCATATCTCCAACCAGGAATAATACTATTTTGTACATCTTCTTTTATTGAACATCCATCTTCAATTATATGAAGACAACTTTTATTATATTTACATTCACTTTTAAAATCATCATAATAAAATCTAATTTCTTTACGTGGAATATCTAATTCTAATGAACTAAATCCAGGAGTATCTGCTATAAAACCAGATTCTATTTTAATTAATTCGACCAGTCTAGTAGTATGTTTACCTCTACCAAGTACTTCTGATACTTCACCAGTTTTAAGATTTAAATTTGGATTAATCTTATTTAATAAAGTACTTTTTCCTACACCAGTTTGTCCACATAAAGCAACAGTTTTATTATTAAATTCATTCTTAATTTTATCTATTTCACTATTTAAATAAACTTTTATTCCTAAACCATCATAATAATTTAAATAGACCATTATTTCTTCCTTTTCTTCTTCAGATAATAAATCTACTTTAGTAATAATTATTATTGGTTCAATATTATTATATTTAGCTATTAGTAAAAATTTATCTATCAAATAACTAGAAAAATCTGGAATTTTAGTACTCATCACTATAAATAGTTTATCTATATTAGCAATAAGTGGCCTTTCCAGATAATTTCTTCTTGGTAAAATATTTGTAATAATTTTTTTGTTTAAATCGACAGTAACATTATCGCCAACTACTGGGAAAACTTTATCATATCTAAGTTTTCCCCTAGTAGTAGTATCAATTATTTCATTATTATTTAACAAAACTTTATGTATAAATTTATTAATACATATTATTTTTCCATTCATATTACCCTCTGTTTTATATATTAATCAACAATTTCTTCACTAGTAGTTTCTTCTCCTGTAGTCTCTGGAGCAGTAACTTCACTTTCTCCTCCATCATCGCCACCAGCTTCGTTAGTTGTATCATCAGAAGCAGTAGTATCTTCTTTACTATCTGGTTTTCTTGTTACAGTTATTGTAAGAGAAGCACCAGGTTTAACAACTGTATCTTTTGCTCTACTTTGAGCTACAATTGTTCCTTCAGGATCAGAAGAACTCTCTTTATATTTAACAGATAATGAAAGTTCATGTTTTTCAGCAAAAGCCTCTACTTGAGAAACACTATATTTAGTAAAATCAGGATATTTATATTCAATATCTGGAATAAATATCTTAATTGGATCACCAAGTTTACTCTTTTGACCAGCAGCTGGTTCAGTTCTTAAAACTGTTTCTTCTTTTGCTTTTTTGTCTTTTTCATCTATCTTTTCAGGTTCAACAATTACATTACAATCACAATCAGCTTCAATCATACCTTTAGCAACCAAATAATTCTTACCTGTTACATCTTGTACAACATATGTTGCTTCTCCACTAGATAAATAAAGTACAATTTCAGAGCCAAGTTTTCTCTTAGTACCTATTTCAGGAACTGTCTTAACAACAGATTCTTCTGCTATGTCTGTAGAAGCAGCATATTTATATTCAGTAGACACTTCAAATCCCGCATCAGTTAATTTATTAACTGCATCAACTACAGTCATATTAGTTACATCAGGAATAACTGCATTCTTAACTTCAGTTTTATCAAAATATAATGTTGCTACTATTGTAGAAATTAACACTAATAAAGTGAATAAACTAATTAAAACAATTAAGAATTTATTACTCTTTTTAGGTTCATCATAGAAGTCTTCATCATAATCAATTTCTTTTTTCTTTTTCTTAGTTTCTTTAACTTTTTCATCTTTAACTTCCACTTTATCTTTTAAATTACTAAGTTCTTTATCAAGCTTTCTTGTTTCATCTAAATCATTTTCAGGATATTTATAAACATATCTTGGCTCATCTCTTCTACTTTCATCAAGAGCAGTCTTAATATCTTCATGCATTTCTCTAGCATCCACATATCTGTTTTTTGGATTCTTAGCAGTTGCTTTAATAATAATATTTTCAACTGATTGAGGAATATTAGAATTAATCTTTCTAATACTTGGAAGAGGTTCTTTTAGATGCTTTAAAGCAATTTCAACAGCATTATCTCCTTTATATGGAACTAATCCTGTTAATAATTCATACATCATTATACCCATAGAATAAATATCACTTCTAATAGTAGATCCTTTTCCTTGAGCTTGCTCTGGAGGTAAATAATGAACTGTACCCATAACAGAATTTGTTTGAGTTAATTGTGTTGAATTAAGTGCAGTTGCAACCCCAAAGTCAGTTATTTTAATAACACCATTAGATAAAATCATAATATTTTGTGGTTTAATATCTCTATGAATAATATACGCATCATGGGCATGAGCCATACCATCTGTAAGTTGAAGCATTATATCCATAACTTCTGTTATAGATAGTTTTCCTCTTTGTTTTAAAACTTGTTTTAGCGTTTTACCATCAACATATTCCATAACAATATAATATTGTCCATCATCTTCACCTACATCATACATTTCTACAATATTTGGGTGTGACAAAGATGAGGCACTAAGTGCTTCCCTTTGAAATCTTCTTACAAATTTATCATCACCAGCAAGATCTCCTCTTAAAACCTTAACTGCTACATTTCTATCTAAAATTGTATCATTTGCTAGGTAAACGTTAGCCATACCACCTTCACCAAGCATTTTTATTATTTGATATCTATCACTTAATTTTGACCCCTTAACTATCACTTTTATTCACCACCAAACTTAGCACATGCTATTGTAATATTATCGGTTCCCCCTCGCATATTTGCTTTCATTATTAATTTTTCCACTTGTTCTTTTAATTCTAATTCTTCATCATCAAGTACTTTCTCAACTTGTTCCTTTGTAATCATATTTGTAAGTCCATCGCTACATAAGAAAACACCATCAACATCACGTTCAACATCGAAGATATCCATGTCTACTTCTTCTGCAGCTCCAAGAGCTTTCATTAATACATTTTTTTGCGGATGAACTTTAGCTGCACTTTCAGTAAGTTCACCATTTTCAAGTAATATATTAACAAGAGTATGATCTTTAGTTACTTTATATAATTTACCATTTTTATAAACAAAACCGCTTGAATCACCTATATTTCCAAATAATAAGTAATCATCTGTAATAATAGAACATACACAAGTAGTGCCAAGCCCACTCGCATCAATATGTTCTTGAGCATATTTAAGTATTTTAAAATTAACTTCTTCAATTATTTCCTTAAGCCAAACAACAGCTTCTTCTTTAGTTCCTACACTAGATAGCTCACTAAATCTTTTAGATAGTTCATTTACTGCTAATGATGAGGCTACTTCTCCAGCTTTATGTCCACCCATTCCATCAGCTACTACTATTAAATATTCTCCATTTCCATTTTCAATAATGTTTACAGAGTCCTCATTATGACTTCTAACTTTACCAGGGTCAGTTTGATAATAACTAATCACTTTAAATCACCCTCCTTTGCTTTAGCTCTTAATTGTCCACAGGCAGCACTTAATTTACCACCCATTTCTTTCCTTATTGTTACATTTATATTACTCTTTTTAAGTATATCATAAAAACTTTTTATTTTAAAGTCATTACTTCTTTTAAATTCTATATGAGTTGTCTCATTATAAGGTATTAAATTAACATATACAAGCTTACCTTCCAATAGCTTAGCAAGCTCTCTAGCACACTCATCACTATCATTAACACCGGCAAGCATTATATACTCCATAGTTACTCTTCTATTAGTTTTAGAAATATAATAATCAATTGCTTTCATAATTTCTTCTATTTTATAAGCATTATTAATCTTCATTATCTTATCTCTAATGGCATTATTCGGAGCATGTAATGATATAGCAAGATTAACACCAGTTTCTAAATCAGCAAATTCATATATTTTTGGTACTAATCCGCAAGTACTAATAGTTAAATGTCTTTGTCCAATATTTATCATTTTTGGATTAATGACTACATCAATAAATCTTCTAATATTATTATAATTATCAAAAGGTTCACCAATACCCATAACAACTATACTATCTATTCTAATATTTTCATAATCTCTTACACTAATTACTTGACCAACTAATTCACTAAGAGTTAAATCTCTAACCTTCTTAAGTCTACCACTTTCGCAAAAAGCACATCCCATATTACATCCAACTTCAGAAGATACACAAAGTGAATAACCATAATCATGTTTCATTAATACACACTCTACATAATTATCATCTTTAAGTTTAAGTAAATACTTATTTGCCAAACTATCCTTTTCTCTTTTAATAACTTTAGGAAGTTCAATAACTATTTTTTCACACAAAAAACTAATAAGTTTTTTACTCAAATTAGTCATCTTATCAAAATCATAAACTTTTTTATCATATAACCATTCAATTATTTGAGTAGCATTAAATTTTTTAAATCCATTTTCTACTAAATAATCTTCAAGTTCTTTTAATGTAAAATCATATATATTCATTTAAAAACTCCTAAAAGTATTATATCACACATATATTCAAAAGATAAATTTACTTTACATAATAAAAACAGTGTAATTAAATTACACTGTTAAAACCAACTTGCTATATATGCTATTGAATTAGCTATGAAATATATTAAGAATAATACTTCAATAGAAATAGTAATATTACATAATATTTTCAATTTACCCTTTTTAGATTTTATTGATTTTTTTAAATCAACTGTCATTAATAACATTACAGTTTCAAATAATATTATTAAGAAAAAATCTATAATAACATGATAGAAATTAGGATTTTGCTTCATTATATATGCTACTAAAGCTGTTAAAAGCATTATTATTTCAGGCCCAACAACAGACAATATTAAATATATAATTCCTTTTGTTTTGTTTTTCATATTTTCTCCTATAACTCTGCCATATATTCAAATAATTTCATAAACATATTAACAAATACTCTAGGAAGACCATCACGTTTAAGTTTTCTAACCAAAATTCTCTTTTCTTGAATTGTGATATCAGTACTAAATATAATCTTATCTATTTGCTCTTTTAATTCTGTTGGAATAGCTAAATCATTAATGATTCCTTCAAGGTCTTCATTAATAACACGAGAAGCACTAATCTCAATATCTTGTCCTTTACAGAATACTAATACTTTAGCAGAAATTGGAACATTATCAAATTCAATAACAAAATCTGTTTCATCAGTATGTCTTCTAAATTCAACATTCTTTTCATCAACAAATACTTGACTATTTTCAGCAAACTTAGTATTTCTAAATCTAATTATATAATTTCTTGTTTCAGGAACTACACTAGTAGTACCATCAAATGGTTCATTAGCAACAGAGAAATCATTTTCTTTATAATAATAATTTACTTCTGTAGTGAAACTTTCACCCTTTAAATATTTAGATGAGAATCCATCATCTTCATATAATTTATATGTATTACTTCTACCTGGGAATACATGTATTTCCATAGTTTTTGGACTAGAAGTATCATTTAAATTATCCGGATCTAATACAGCCATTGGAATAATAGCTCCTGTTTTAGCAAATACAGGATAATCCTCATCCCTATAGAAAGTTACATAACGTCTTCCACCAACAAACTTTTTACCTGTTTTAAAATCATACCAAATACCATTAGGTAAAAATAATCTATGGACAACTCTATTCATTACATCATCTTTTTGAGTAACAATTGGTGAAATAAATAATTCACTACCAAAATAATATTCAGTTTTATATAGTGGCTCATCATATGTTTCAGGATATTTATAATAAAGTGGTTGTAATAAAGGAATACCACCTTGTGAATATTTTTTAGCTTCACTATATAAATATGGTATTAATCTATGTCTTAATCTTAAATACTCTTTAACTATAGAGAATATTTCAGTATTCCATCTCCATGGTTCTCTTTTATAATATTTACCACCTTCACTGGCAAGTCTTAATATAGGACTATATACTCCTAATTGAACATATCTCATGTATAACTCACCATCTTCAGTACCACTATCGAATCCGCCAATATCATGGCTCCACCAAGATACTCCTATATTCGCAGCAGTTGCATTATAGAAAGGAAGTAATGCTAAAATCTTCCAACTAATTAAAGTTCTTCCAGAATATAATACTGCATACTTATGAGGAGCAATACCAAAGTTTCTACTAAATACTAAATTTCTCTTACTATCATCACTATTCATATTATTATACAAATAATAATCAATAGCGAAATCTCTTAATCTATTTTCTTTATTATCATCATCAACCCATAAGAAATCTATACCACTCTTCATATATGGAGTGATAATACCTTTTAATAAACCATCCATTAATTTTGAATTATAAACATTAATTGGTATATTCTTATCAGTATCAACATTATATATACGAATAAAATCATCATGATGTTCTTCTTCAATACTTAAAACACCATCAGTTTTAACATTAGTACCTAAATATAATCCATTTGAATGAACTAAATTAGATAATGATTCTGGATTAGGAAAGAAATTCTTATCAAATCCAAAACTAATATTAGAAAATTTATTCTTAGTTCTAGCATATTCACCAAGTAATAAAACACTAAATGGTATCTCACTTTTCTTAAATTTTTGTATTAAAGTATCTATCTCTTCTTCTGTATATTCTTCATTCTTTGCCCACCAAGTTCCAAGAGCATATCTTGGTATCATAGGTGGAAGACCAGTAAGGTTAAAATAATCTCTTAACCCAAAACCAAAATCATTATTATATACAAATAGATATGTATCAACATTTTTATAATTTGGTGTAATTATATTACCATTTTGATCTAGAATAGGAGTTCTAGAATCATCAAAACTAGCAAATCCATCTAAAGAGAATAAACCTTTTTCAAATTCTACTTTTCCAGTAGATTCATCAAGACTATATGATGTACCACCAAAGTTTCTAGCTTCGACATGATTAAAATGCCAAGACTTTTCAGTATCTTTAATAGTAACTTTTAAGTTTTGATCAGGAGCATACTTAGTACCAGGATATGGTCTTTCTTTATAATACTCAATTATAAACTTGACTCCTTTAACAATTAATACATTATTATCTTCTTCTATAGTAAATTTAGGATTTGCAAAATTTCTATTACTAGCGAAAAAAGTTGGATAATCATTAAATGATCCAGTTTCACTATATTCAAATCTAATTAATGAATCTGATAGTATACTAATTCTATATTTATTTCCTCTAAAAACATTATTAGAAGGAGTCTTACTTTTTAGAACATCTATCTTAAAATTAGGACCTAAATCATACATGATTATCCCCTTTTCCTTTCTTTATTTTATTCTTGTTTTAATCTGACCATCCAATTTCCAAAGATATCGCAGTTTGAACTTGTTGGAGGTGGATCAGCCTTTTGCATCTTAACAATCATTGGTATCTTAAATATTCTACCAAATGCTACACAAGTACCAGATTGAAGTGTTTTTTGTTTTTCAACAACATCTTCACTCATATTAGGTACACTTTTAGCAATATATTCTAAATCAGCAGGGTGATTTATTTTAAATATTAAGAAGTTTTCACATTGAGAAATAACATTTGAATTAATATCAGTAGGTCTTTGAGTAATTAATGTTAATAGAAGTCCATATTTACGACCTTCCTTAGCAATTCTTTCAAAAATGTTATAACCAAATAACTTTCTATCATCACCATCAATTACATAACGGTGTGCTTCTTCTAAAATCATATGTATTGGATAAGTTGCTCTTGCTTCTAAAGCTCTTGTAAATTTCATAAACATACGTCCAAAAATCTTAACAATAGTACGAGCAAATCTATCATCAACATCTTCTAAATTAAAGTTAACAATTTGACATTTTTTATTATCACTATTTAATTGAATCTTTCTTACATATTCATCTACTGTAATATATCCATCTGAAGTAAAGAATTCTCTATATTGTCTATTTGCCAAATCATGAAGTTTAACTTTTAAACTCATTGCTGAATCATACATAGCTTCGTTTAATAGATAACGTTCAGAATATAAAGTAAAGTTAAGAGCTACTTCTAAATCATGTAACGAATAGCACACTCCAGTAGCATCAAAATTCCACTTTCTATCTTCATCAACAAATTGTTTAATATAATCAGAAATAATTTTATGTTCAGCAAATCTTCCTTCACTATCTATATCAAAACAATTTCTAAAACTTCTTGTAAATCCAATACCAGGTACTTCAGTAAGAAGTGACATTTCTGGTGTATTAGTTTCATTTAATATTTCAAAAATTTGATCTCTTATTTTACTAGCTGTTTGACTAGTATACATAATATTTAATACTGCTTTTGCTAAAATATGATTTTTGAAATCAATAGCTTCTTTGTCTTCTCTGGCAAACATTTTTACATAAGTAAGTGCTGTTTCAATCATTGATATTTGTGAGAAACTAGTTGCTTCAAGTAGATTTAATACATCTTCTAAATCTAATAAACAAACAGGTATATTAAGTCTTTCATATACTGTTCCTTCTTTTTTCTCACTAGTAGTTATAACTTTAAAGTTATAATTTGGATTATTTTTATTTAAATCTTTAAATGCATTCATATATTCACCATAAGAATCAAATACAAATAAATTTGCCTTATATGGAATTATATTTGAATTTGGGAAAATATTTTGAATAATTCTACAAATACCATAAGTTTTACCACTACCAGTGTTACCAAAAATAGCTGTGTGGTTTGAAAACATAGCATCTAAATCGACAGTTAATTCTGTTTCATTATATAAAGGTGAAACACCTAGTGTTAAACACTTTTGTCTAGGTCCAGTAAGAATCTTTAACTCATCTTCATTAATAATTCTTACATTAGCATCCATACTTGGTTTCTTAATAAGACCACCAACAAAATTATCCTCTGTTAGTTCACCTAAAAAATTTACCTTTATAGTATCTTCTAAAATTGAATCAACTTCTCCTAGTATTTTTTTATCGGGATCTTCAAAAACAATATGAACATTAATCAAATCACTTGCTTTTGATTTTGTATCCTCATTTAACTTGACAATTGTACTATTTTTATTAATAGTATATATTTTTCCTAGCATATAAAAACAACACCCTTCTACTTTATAAAAACATTTTATCAAAAAACAACAAAAAAATAAAGATAAGTTTCTTTATTTTTTTAATTTATTCAAACACTTTTGAAAATTCACTGATAATACTGCTCTTTTTGCTTTTATTAATCTTTTGATTTGTTAATTCAACTTGATCAGTAATAATATTATCAACACCCAATAAAATCATTCTATCTATGCTGTCTTCATCATTAATAGTCCAAGCATATATTTTCTTCCCTTCACTATGAATTTTATTAACAAGTTCTCTATTTATATTTGATTCCTCTATAGAAAATATATCTGCTTTATCTAAAAGAGTTATGTCTCCAATAGCAAGACTCATTACATAAATAGTTTTAATATTACTATCAATTTCCTTAATATTTTCAAGGACATAATAACTACCAGAAGCAAGTTCGCAATTATCTTCCATATCATAAGTTTTTATTAATTCTATAACATCTTTTTCTAAATCTTTTTCTTTACCAGTTGGTTTAAATTCAATATTAAGTTTCATATTATTCTCTTTGGCAAAAATAATTGCATCCTCTAATAAAGGAATCTTTTCATCCTTAAATCTAGCGCTAAAGTAACTTCCCAAATCTAAAGAAGCTAATTCAGAATAATTAGATTCAATAATATATTTATTAAATCCTGCGCATCTACTCAAATCTGGGTCATGGCTGACAACAATATAACCATCTTTTGTTTGTTGAATATCAAGTTCAATATATGTTGCGCCTAGTTCCTTAGCACCTTTAAAAGCACTCATAGTATTTTCAGGATAATATGCACTTGCTCCCCTATGAGCAGTAACATCCATTTTACTCATACGCTCAATATTAAAATCAACATTGTTAACAATAAAATTATATACAACAAAGCTTCCACCTATTATAGATAAAATAACAACAGTATTTATTATTTTCTTTAATAATTTATTTTGACTTTTAGATTTAACAATTTTACTATAATCAAGTTCAGCTATTGCTTCGTTGTTTTCTACTTTATGAGAATAATATAGAGTACTTATTAAACTGTAACTAATTGCATTAGAAATAAATGTAAATAAAACCAAAATAATATTTTTAGCCATACTAACAATAGTTGCCAAAACTCCCTCAATAATAACTACTTTAGATATGAAATAATTAACCACATAAATAAGAGTAATGCAAAACATTGAGAAGACAATATAAATCATAGAAATAACAAGTTCTAAAATAAAAATAGTTATAATATCTACTAATAATTTATCTTTTGCTAAAATAGAACTTTTCTTTCTAGCAGCTTTAAAATCATTGTTTTCTAAAATCATATAATGTAATGAAAAAATCCATCTAAATAACAAATTAAATAATAATAAATAAACAACTAAATAATTAACAGTAAGAAAATTATTACTTTGAATATAATCTACTATAAATCCAGGTACTTGAATAGATGATATAACACTAGATCCAACTGCAAAATTTAAAAATGGTATTAAAAACAATAATAAAAAGGCAACTAATATATTTTTAGGTTTTAATATTTTTTTACATCTACTAAATGATATTTTAATAGATTCTAAAAAACCAACTTTAATTTCATGATAAGAAGCATCAAAAATAATAATCATTGTACTTATATCAAATAGTGTCATAAACGTATAAAAAATAATAATCAGTATAAAAAATAGTATAGCTAATGGAGACATAGCAAAACCAGATAAATTCTCAAGTGTGATATAGTTATAACCTGATAATTTTAATATTAAATTAAATACAAATGAAACAAGAGGAATAAAAATGAAACTTAGTAGTAACTTATAAATTATTTCAAAGCTTACTAAAGTTCTTAAATTATAAAATAATATATTATAAAATTTTTTTATTCTTTCTCTACTATTCATATCAATATTATAATACAAAAAAATAATATTTTAAAACAATATATTATATTTTTTTAATGTCAACATACATTCTTGGATGATATCCTCTTTTGTTATAAAAATTAATAGCATTTTCATTATATGCAAATACATCTACTAAAACATACTCACATCCCTCGTTTTTAAAATACTTTTCCATTTTATTCATTAGCTCTTTACCAACACCATTACTTCTTATTTTAGAAGTAACTATTAGTTCTGTAATAATTCCTCTTTTAGGACATTTATAATCTAAATAATCATATTCATCATATGGAGGAATTGTACCCATTATCAAACCAATTGCTCTATCATTTTCAATTGCTAAATAACATTTACCATTATTATCATTAACATCTTTTAAATCTAGAAGAGCCATCTTTTCATGATATTCAGGATGTACATGATCAAGTTCATCTTTATCAATTGAAACTATATATTCTTCTAACTCGGTTAATAAATCTCTTACATCTTCCAAATATTTTTCATCATATTTTATTATTTTCATAATTGCTCCTTAAATAATTACACACAAATTATATCATAAAAAAAGACTAATAAATTAGTCTTTAAACCTTTTTAATGCTTTAGAAAGTGGTTGAAATCTATTATTAGCAAATAAATCTTTATATCTTGCTAATATATCATCATATGTTTCACATTTAGATATCTCATTTTCAGTAAAACTAACTGCATCTTCTAAAGAATAAAAATTAAATATTAAATATGGCTTACCATTATCATATACTTCTAGTCTATAATAAATAAAACTATCATTTTGACATATTTCTATCCTTACATAAAATCTCATTAATGAAATAGATAATTCATTACCCCCAATAAACCAATGATTTAATCCCATAATGCTCATAACACACCTCTTTCCATATATTCTAGCAATTATTTCTTTTTAGATAATTTTAATACATTTTCACTACTTTTAGAAAATAACCAATCTAATTCATCAGAAGATAAGTTTGCTTCTAATGTGTATTGTAAATAATCTTTCTCACGAATACCAGGATCTTTTTCAAAAGGAAAATCTGACCCATATAAAACTCTTTCTTTTCCCATTTTATCAACAGCATAACGTATTAAATCTGGATTACTAATTGTTGATACATCTGTATACATTTTTTCATCTTTAGAAATAATATCAATAACATTAGAAGTATAAGAATAATCACAAGTAGCATTTCTACCTAAATGAGCAAGAATTATTTTCATATTAGGAAATTCTTTTCTTAAATGTAATACATGAGAAACTGTATGTTTTGATAATGTATGTAATAATAAAAAACCTTCACTATCATTTAGATATTCATAAGATTTATTTCTATCACTAATATCACATGGATCATGTAATGTAAAATGTTCCTTTAAAATATTATAATCAAGTAATGTTATTAAATGATCAACATCTTCATTTTTAGAAACAAGTAAAATTGGAATAGCTTTATCATCATTTTCTATTCTTTTTAATAATTCATGATTAGTTTCTACTATATCCGATTCACAAAAAAATAATGGAATAGCAAAATACTTATCAACATCTTTTAAAAAATCTGATGTATCTAAAATAGTATCAGGATTTATGCAAGAATAAGCTCTATAATAATTACGATACTTAGATGTCGTAATTATTTCTTTACAAGTATCCCTATCACCAATATGTATATGAGAATCTATTAACATTTTTTCACCTTCCTTTTATTAACTTTTATAAAAAAGTTTTCTAAACCAATAATATCTTTCTTTGATACAAATAAATCAAGATTATGAAATCTCTCTAAATCATCATTAGATAGATAATAACTTTTATCAGTATTTATATCATATAAAGAATCTTTTTGAATACGTATTGAACATTTCTTTTGATATATATCACCATTTTTATTTATAATTGGAAACAGTTTATTATTACCATAACAATAATAATCATAACTACCTTCAATAATTAAGTCCTTCTTACCTTTTAAATTAATAGATTTATTTTTCTTACCAATTAATTTAATAGAAACTTCTTCATTAGAAGGATTATAAATATATATACTATTTTTATCTTTATAACATAGTACTTCTTCTACATAAAATTGATCCCAATCTTTGGTATCAGATTGAATAACATTTCCTCTACATAATAATGAAAATGAAACACGATATTTACCAGGTATAAAAGATTTATCAATTGCAACAGATTGATATGTTTCATATAAATAATTTTCTTTTCCAAGTAAAATATTATCTATTTTATTAAAAATCAACTCATCTAATGAATTATAAACATCTAAATGATATTCAACTAATTCTTCTCTTTTTCCATTATTTTGAAATCTTAAATGGATAATAACATTTTCTCCAGTAGTAACTCTTTTAGGATAAATAGACATAGCATCACCTTCTATAGTGGACAAAAATCATCTTTTTCATAAATACCTGAAAAAGCACGACACCCACCGCATGAATAATTATATTTACATTTACCACAATGTCCGATTGAACGACTTCTTAATTTTTTTAATATTTCATTATTCTTCCAAATATCCATAAGAGAATCTGTTTTTAAATTACCTAATTTTTCTCTTAAAAAAATACATGGATAAACATTACCATTACTTGAAATACCTAAATTATTAATACCAGCACTACAAGCAAGATATTCTTTACTCTCTCTTTTTAATAATACATTTAAAATAGGATCATCAATTAACACTTGCAAATAATCATCATGAAATGATGCTAATTTTTGAATAGCTTCATAATATTGTTTTTTATCAGGTAAAACATAACGATTTTCTGCAGCTTTTCCATAAGGAACAACTCTACGATAAAAAACTTTATTAACACCTAATTCTTTAGCTAAATGATAATTATATTCTAATGTATTAATATTATCAGCAGTAATAGTAACATTCATTTGAGTTCTAAGACCATCTTCTTTTGCCATTTTTAATGCATCTAATGCATTTTCAAAAGAACCTTCAACACCTCTAAATTTTTCATGTAATTCTTTTGGTCCATCGACAGATACTTGTACCATTTTAATACCAGAATCTAAAATATCTTTTCTATATTTTTTATAAAAATAACCATTAGTAGAAATAATAACATATACATCATGTTCAGTAAGTTTTTTAGCAAACTCAAATACCCTAGGATGTAACAAAGGTTCTCCTCCTGAAATATTAACAACTAATACTTCAGCATCTATTAACTCTTTTAATATTTTATCTTCTAATTTTTTATTTTCTTTTTCTGGTTTCTGAAATGCTCTACAATGTGGACATAAAAAATTACAATTATTTGTTATTTCCCAGACAACAGATATAGGAGATTTTAATTCTATCATAAATAACACTCCCCATCTTCTTCTAGAAAATCACCTGTTAGTTGATATGCAGCTGACCTACATCCACCACAAATCATTTTATATTCACATTTACCACATTTACCTTTTAATTCACGTTTTTTAATTTGTAACATACTTTTATTATTCAAAATATCATCAAGAGAATCAGTTAAAATATTGCCACAAGAAATATATAAAAGAGTACAAGGAGTAACTGTACCATCATTTCTAATACTTATACCATTAACACCAGCAGAACATCCAGCACATTCTAAATGATATTTTTCCATTATTTCTTTTACTCTCTCTTGTTGATATATATTTTTAATAGGCATATCAGCAACTATTGTTACATCTGAATCCTTATATTTTTCTTGCAAAAAAAGTAAATTATCATACATCTTCTTCAAACCATCTTTTCCTAAAGCAGATGTATCTTTTAATACATTATTAGGAACAAATCTTTTGAATCCTAATATTTGTACATTAATCTTTTCAACATCAACTATTTGATGAACAAAATCTTCCATTTTATCTAGATTAACTTTTGAAATAACACAGCTAATATGTAACTTAATCTTATCAGAATATTTGTTTATTAGCCTCATCTTTTCTAATGTTTTTTGATATGTACCTTCTCCACGAATAAAATTATGATCTTCCTCAAGTCCATCTAAACTAACTTGTATATAATTTAATCCAACATCAATTAATTCTTTTAATTTTTCTTCAGTTAATAATAATGAATTAGTATTTAATATAGTAACAGGAGCTAACTTTTTAGATTCTTTAACAATATCTACAATATCTTTTCTTGTTAAAGGTTCACCTCCAGAAATAAATACTCCTCTCGGTTTAAAAGGTTTTAGTTTTTTAAAAACCTTTTTTATATCATCCATAGACATATCTTTTTCAATTTCATTTAAACGACAATGTTTACATCTTAAATTGCATTTAGAAGTTACATCAATTGTAATATTCATGTTTTTATATTTCATTTTTTTCACCCCCTAATAATATTCTTTCTTCTTTTAAATAATCTATATATTTTTTATCTAAATCAATATCATTCCCTTTTAACTTTTCTTCAATATATTTTTTTGTATTTCCTTTTAAAAAATACATTTTATGAAAAATAACTTGATATGCAAGAATTGTATTTTCATCTTCCTCACGATAACGAAAATCATTGCGATTTAATTCCAACATACATCATCACCTTCTAAATAATCTTGGTATTTAATATAAGCATTAGCTCTGCATCCACCACAGTTCATTAAAAATGGACATTTACCACATTTACCTTTAACAAGACCACGATTACGAAATTCAATAAATACTTTACTATTATTCCATATATCAGAAACAGAACTCTTTCTAATATTTCCGCCTATAACAGGAATTTCACAACAAGGAGACATATCTCCGTTAGCGAATATAGCTGCTTCACTTATTCCAGCAGGACAAGAAGCTTTTAAATGAGGATTTCTTCCCTTTAATAAAACATTATATGGTAAATCTAAATTTACAAAGAAAGGAACATCTTTTGTAAGATTATCTATATCTATTAAAAACTGTTTAACCTCAAAAGGACTCAACGTTAAATAATCCAATTTACTTCCTCTACCTGCGGTAGATAATAAAGGTAAAAACCATTGCTTAATTTTTAAATCTTTTAATAATTCAACCATATCTTTTAATTCATGTAAATTTTTATGTGAAATACATGTTACTACGCCAACATCTATCCCAGCATCAACCATTTTACGAATATTCTCTACTGCTTTATCAAAAGATCCTTTTTTATTTCTAATAAACTCATGGCTTTCAGCACAAGCACCATCTAAACTAACTCTAACCAAATCAAATTTATATAATTCGTTTTTAATTAAATCATCAGTTATTAATAATGAATTAGTTGTTACATTTAAGAAAAAACCTTTATTAAATGCATAATCTACTATTTGTAGAAAATCTTTTCTCATAAATGGTTCCCCACCAAAGAAAGTAATCTTTTGAACATTATTTTTAGATAATTCATCTAATAATTTATATGATTCTTCTAAACTTAATTCATCATTTAATTTATCGCCACTATCCATATTACAATGAACACATCTCAAATTACATAAATTTGTAACAGCCCATCCAATAGAATATGGATAATTACTAGTTTTAATTATTTTATCCTCCATATGTTATAACAACCCCCTTATCAATTAATAAATCAATATCTTCTTTATTTAAAGATGATACTGAACCATGATTCTTAATAACAGTATATGTTTTTCTTAAGTCACCTTTTAATAAATAAATATTACCTTTAAGATAAATTGAAGTTCTGCTTCCTTCAATTCTATCAATCACAATTGGATTAATATAATATTTCTTATCATTTAAAACATTACCATTATCACTTATTATAAAAGAATCAAATCTATTTAAAACATCTTTATGATATGTAAATGTATATATATTTTTAAATATTTGCTTTCCACAAGATACAATACTAATTATAAAAGAATAACTTGTATTATCCTTTAATTCACATGGTAAAAATATAGAATCTTTAAGACCTAATCCATTATAAACAACCTTTTCTTTATTAGACCATATTTTAATTCTAATAGAATATAAATCATCTTTTTTTCCATGTAATAAACTAATATACATAAATCCTCCTAAAAATGTTAATAATCTTAGAGAAGAGAAACTATTAATCGTTTCTCTTGAAAATATCAATTAGTTAACATCGCAAGTACCGCAGCTAACTGATACTACCTCTTCTAATTCCTTCTCTTTTTTCATAGTTTTCCCTCCTTTCATCTTAAGTTAGTTTTTTTATAATGAGATCCCTATAAACTCTAAGAAAAAACAAAAATGGTGATTAATACGCATTAATCACCATTTGTTATCACACAAAAATTACCTTTTATAATTAACATTATAAAATTTGTTATATTATTAAACCCTTTCATGAGCATGAAAGATAAATTATTACAAAATTTATTTTCCATATTCCTACCCCTTAAAATCTAAACTTAATAGTATTATAATGACAACTTTTTTAAAAGTCAACTCTTATTTTTAAAATAATTATTTATTTAATAATCTAATAAAAATATTTTTCTTTTTTTCTAAAAAAACAGTTTTAAAAATATCATATTTTTCATGACCAACCATATTGTATTCAACTAAATCAAAAAATTTTCTTATATTTTCATTTTCTAAATTAACAAATTGTATTGCTTTTTGAGAAATATTGGATAAAGCATGCATATCAATACTACAAATAATATTTTTATCATAAACAAATGAACTACAATCAAATATTAAATAATTTGATAAATCATGCATATCACCATCATTTAATTGAATACCAAGAACACTGCTTCTATTATTTCTACGTTTATAAAAAAAATTAACCTCTTGATTATTAATACCTATTTCCATTAATGATTTTTTAACGTTTTCAATAAAAAAATCTAAATAAGAAAAATTACTTCTATCACTATCATTTAATATTATCTCATCTGTAAAATAATTAAATTCCATTATTATCATCTCCAATTGATTCAATATTGTAGCATAATGAAACAAAAAAGACTAGAATTTTTCTAGTCTTTTTTAATCTTCATAACCATAATCATTATTTTCATCATCTTCTTCATCTTTAGACTTAATTACAGCATGAGCTCCAAGAGCTGCGGCTCCTACAGCAAGTCCTACTCCAGCAGCAATTCCAAGTACTTTAGTTGAATTATCTTTTTGTGGAGTTACAGGTTCTTCAGTAGGAATAACTTCTTCAACAATAGGTTCCTCTATAATAGGCTCAGAGAAGTCATCTATAATAGGTTCTTCAATGATTGGTTCTTCTATAATTGGTTCCTCAACAACAGCATCAGTTGGTCCAGTTAATGGATCAGTATTTGGTGCTGGTTTCTTACTTACGCCTCCAGTACCTCCACCCGTTTTAACAACTTCACTAGGTTTTGTTTCTGCTGGTGTTGGTGTTGTCTCACTAGGTCCAGGAGTTGGTGTTGGTGTAATAGTTTCAACTGGTGTTGGACTTGGTGTAACAGTAGTTGTAGGTGTTGTTCCAGTTGGAGACGTATGAGTTGGTGTTGTTCTAGTCGGAGTTGTCTCTGTTGGTTTAGTTTCTGTTGGAGTCTTACTTGGTGTTGGAGTTGTCTGTGTTGGCGTTGTTCCAGTTGGTGTTGTTGGCGTTTGAGTTGGAGTTGGTGTTGGTGTTGTGGATGGTGTCGAAGTACCTGGATCACTACTAGGGCTTCCTCCTGGGACCCCACCCTGATTTCCACCAGTATCTGCTCCAGAATTATTTCCATTTTGATTTCCATCTGGATTTTCTGTTCCGGCAGGTGTATTTGTATTAACAGTACCTTCTGGACTTTCAGCAGACTCAAGAGGAGTCTTAATTGACTCATAATAATCATTTAAAATTTTATTATAATCTTTTGAACCATCTATACCATATTTAGAAAAATCTAAATTAAATTTATCAGCAAATCCTTCATTACTTTCCATAATTGAAGCAGGATTATCAAATACAGATTTAATTAAATCTGCTGTATCATTAAGCATGTTTTCTACGTTCTCAGTAATTTCCTTAAAGTCACTAATTCTACCTAATTGATAATCAGCTACTTTAGTAAGTTTCTCAAGCATATTTTTAGCAGCTTCAGCATAATCCATAAGTTGTTGTTGAGTTTGAACAGTATCTAAATATCCACTACATGTTGCCTGTGATGGATCATAATATGTTGTACAGTTTCCATTACCATCACATGATTCATGAACATTAGCTCCATTAGCACATTGAGTATCATAACTATTTTGAGCTGCATCTCTTTCTGCCTTAGCAGCATCATATGCTTGTTGAGCAGCATCTATTGTATTTAACATTTGATCTTTTGCACTATTAAGATCTTCTTCTTTAGCAATATCTATTTCTTCATCATCATGATATTGTTTTAAATCGCTAATAAGACCATCTATAGTTCCAGAAAAGTCACCACAGCCATTAGAATTAATACCATCTAAAACTGATGTGTCTGCATTGTTAAAGAAATCAACATACATTCCCATTGATTTTTCTAAAACATCTTGTATTAATTTAGAAGATTCTATACTTGCATCTAAAACATTTCCATATTCTTCTAAATCTTTTGATATTTCATCCCATACTCCACCTTGAAGCATGTTTCCAGCGCCTATACCACTCATAAAAGAATCTAAAGAATCTTTTAATCCTTGAGCAGTAGATACACTCTCTTCAAGACCTGGAACAATACTTGAAACTGCATCTTTAATTTGTGACTTATTCATTTTTGTTCCATCGCCAGCAAGAGTTTCTTTTAATTTAGAATAAGAATTTTCATCAACCAAATCTAATGCATTACTTTTAAGATTATTAGTTGCTGTTCTCAAGCTTTCAAGTCCACTAGCAACTGCAGCATTATCAGCACTAAATATTGAACCATTAGATAGAGATGTTTCCGAAATCATTGCCCCTACTTCATCCATTTTGAAAATAGCATTTGCAATCTCATAAACAGCATCAGCTTCAGCACTTAAATTTGAATAAACTTTATTACTAATTCCATTATAATAATCTGCAAGTCCATACATACCACTAATAACAGCAACATCAGAACTATTACCACTATAATTATGACTATCTAATGGCTTAATTAAACTCTTTAAAGAATCCATTGAGTCACTTACAAATACAAGATTAGAACCTAGTGTATTATCTTTTCCATTATAATGCTTTGCAAATTCAGCAAGTGAATCAGAATTTTCCCATAGCGATCCATTTATCTCAATAAGAGCATTTTCCATATATATTTGAGCTTCTTCATTACTTGCAAAATCATGTAAATTACCATTTGCATCCATCCATTGATATTTATAACCAGATGGAAGATCCATATTGGCAGGATCATAAGCACCCATTTGAGCTGCAACATCATCTGATTGTCCGTGATCACCATTATATCTGATAACTATTACTTTTGCTCCAGAAGCAGCTGCTTTTTGAAGTCTACTTGTATAACCATTATTAAATGTTGCACCACCATTCATTGGACAATATGTTATTAATAAACTATCTTTAAAATTATTATAGTTAATATGTGAATCATTTGAGTTAAGACCAGTTGGATCACATAATACTACTGTTGCAGGATTTCCTGTTTCTGTAATATACTTTTGGGCTGCATCAAGTACAATAGTACCAGAAGCAGAGTGTCCACAAAATGTAGCATTATTTTCTATATTAAATTGATTTGCTATAATTTCTGCAAAATCATATGAGGCCATTGCATTTTCTCTTGTTAAGTGAACAGGCGCTATTACAATTGTATTACTTCCTCTAGCCGCATTCATTTGAGCATAAACATCAGCAATTGAATCCCCACCTCTACCAGCAACATAAATATTAGTATCAGAATTTATTCCTCCAGAAGGAACTTGAATCAAAAACTCTTGACCATTTATTTTTATGGTATTTTGTCCACCACTATACCTAACATATTTATTTGCTAAAATACCTGCCCAATCAATATCATTATTAGCAAATAATAAAATATTTAATTTCATATCTCATACCTCATTGTCTATTTATTCTCACTAATAATAATTATAACATAAAAAAAACTAGATTACTCTAGTCTTAATTAATTCTTCTAGTTAATATTCTTGATTCTTTTTTATTTGATAATACATCATTCATATCTATTTGTTCAACCCTTTCAACATCAGATGAACTACCAAATTCTTTATTATACTCTCCATTAATTTTTAATGCATCTTCTTTTGATACTAGATAAGGAAATTTTAAAACAGGATATACATCATCAATAGCATTTACATCCCCTGAATATACAAAAAACTTATCATATGCAATTTTATCAATATCTATTGGATAAAAATCACCTGTTTCAAGATCTATAAATACATATTTATCGCTTTTCTCAGTTAAATAAAAAATTCTATATTTCTTATCTATTACAGAAATATTAAATCTACCGTTACCACAATATTCATCAACAGACCATACTCTTCCAAAAAATAATCTTTTTATTTCTAACATATATATCACCCCAAAAACTATAATGTTTTTCCTCACGTAAGTGAAAGATATGATACTACATATAATAATTAAATGCAAGAAAAAAGGCTAGTTTTTACTAGCCAATTATTTAATTTTTCTAACTAATTGTTTAGGCATTTCTCTTGCCATCTGATAGTTCTTATATTTTTCATCATCAGTTACTTCTTTTATTATATTTATAAATTCCGGTAGTTTAATTTTTTCATCTTCACTACTTAATTCTATTTCCATTATTGCTTGATTATCCCATTCAGGATAAATATCTATTTCAAAATAATGATTATTGTCTACCAAACAATATCTTGTTTTATGTATTGTATGTAATCTATTATCTGCTTCCATTAATAATTTTAAATATTCATTTTGGTCTAACTTCTTTTCAGTTTCAATTCTCTTTAAACTAGATATTTTTATTTTTTCAGTTAAATAATACAAATAATCTCCATCAATACCTCTAGCTCTTATCCTTCTTTCAACATCATCATTACTCTTTAAATATGTTTGAGTAATATCAACTTTAGTACAATTTGGCATATTTTCTAATTTTTTTATATTTGGATAGTATATTAAATATTTTCTTTCTATCTCATATGGTTCAGGTTCACCCAAGAAAACTGTTATTTCTTTTAATAATCTTTCTAATTTTTCTTCAAAATCGGTGCTATTATCTATAATTCTTAAATGTGGATGTCCTGTCCATGCTGATATAATTTTATCATCTAATATTTTTGCTTCTTCAACACTTTCTGTTCTAGCAGTATTATTTGCTAAAGTGTACACTTCTTCCTTCCCTTTAGCAGCACTTACTAAATGGAAAACGGCATCATAAGAATCTCTTTCTTTTGTTTCACTAGTACCAATTTCTCTTAATAATCTTTTAAATTCAGCTTCTTTCATGTATGCTTTATTATCCAAAATACCTCTATCACATACAATTAATATTTTATCATTTTTCATTGTTTTAGCGGCTTCATCAAATATTTGCTCTTTTACTTTCTGTAATCTAATTTGAAAAGATTGATATTCATAATTAGTACTACATGTCCAAGGAGCAACTCCATTTGATATTAATTCTGTAGCTGTTTCTGGAACAAATAAAACTGTATATCCCCTTTTTGAAAAATAATTGTTAATCCAGTTTAAAGCAGTTGTTTTACCAGCACAAGGACCTCCAGTTAAAACTATTTTATTTATTTTAACACTCTTATTATCATTTTGATTATTAATAAGATCATTTAAAGAAACATTATATAAAGCAGCTAATAACTTTAATTTTTCTAAATCTGGTTTAGACTTACCCATTTCCCATTTACTTACCGCTTTATCACTTACATCAAGTTGATAAGCAACAAATCTTTGTGTTAAATTATTTTCTTTTCTTAAACTATATAAATAATTACCAAAATCAATATTATTCATTAAACCCTCCCACGGTTATATATTATATACTAAAAATATTATTTTTGTTTTAATAATTTCATTTCTTTTTCAGGCAACTCTTTTGATTGAAATGATCTAACTCTTTCTATTTCTTCCAAACTAATTGTATCAACTAATCTAATATCAACGAAACTTAATAGTTCTTCTATATATTTCGATGAATCTTCTTGGCTCTCATTTAGTTTTTCAATACTAAGTAAATATTTTAATTTATCATTTAATTCCTTCATTTTAGAAACATGTTTTTTATCCATGTTTAATAATTCCTTTTTCATTTTAGAAGTCCAAGAATTAAGTTCCTTAATATGTTGTTCTATATCTCCAGCTTTTTTAGTTAATTCTTCATAACTTAGATTCAATTCATCAACCTTTTCCTTTCTTTTAATTAAATAATCTTGTGAAACATCAGCTATTTCTTCTTGTAAACAAACTATTTTTTCTTTTACAGTTAGAAACTTACTAATACTTTGAAAATCATGATTAAATAATGCTTCTATTGATTTATCATCATTATAACGAATCTTCTCAATAAAATTTACTAATACTGGGCAAATATAATCTTTATAATCACAATTATATAAATCTACTTCATATTCATCATAGTGATCCCATTCTGTAGTTTTATTACCAGATACTTTATAGTGAACTTCATCACAATAATGATATAATTTACTATCCCTATCTTGATAAAAACTATCACTTCTTGGTATATAACAAAGTTTGCATTCTTTTTTTACTATACTTTGTTCCCCACATCTTTTAGCAACCTTCCTTTGTAATTCTACTAGTTTTTGTTTATCGAATAGTATTTCATATTTTTCTCTTATCTCTCCATTATCTCTAAAATATATCATTTATCTCCCTCCCAATTTG
>JAEEGL012155190.1_pt1 | contig 30039 bp, 21 predicted proteins | sample 9134231 | NCBI WGS metagenome assembly JAEEGL01 (sample SAMN16246548, study PRJNA631951) | gut metagenome | biome: gut microbiome; feature: rumen; material: fiber-attached | host: Bos | place: Iran: Karaj | collected 2018-10 | reverse complement strand
TTTATAGTTTTCTGTATCAGCCAGTGCCACTCCGATGGACATCACCTCATCCCGCCAGTTGGTCTCAGTATCTATTACAGCGATCATGGATGCTGACGTTGCAGGCTTATGCACCGGTGTCTGTACCGTTTTTGAACGGGGGGCCGGTGCCGGTTTCCTGTCTGCTCCATTTTTTATCATATTCAAAAAGTCCAGTGAACTGTTGCTCATGTAAATCTCCCTGTCCCTGCGTGGCTTGCACGTAATGTAGTCGTATTTTATAATCATAAAGTATTTAGTAACTTATGAAAAGAATTGTTTGAGGGATAAATTATGGACGAAAATAATCTTAACTTTGAAAATACTTCAACTCAGGAAGAGCCTGTAGCACCGGCGGCTCCTGAGGTTCCTGTAACAGAAGAAAAAAATTTCGCTGTGACAGAGAATAATTCCTGGGATAAGCATCAGGGAAGCTTTGGTCACACACAGGAGCTGGCAAACGGTCATTTCTCCGCACTGCAGAATCCTGCTCCTCAGCCAATACCGGGTCGTCCTATGCCCGGGCAGCCTATGCCGGGACCTGTACCTATGCCGGGGCAGCTCATGAACAATGCTACGGGAGTACCTATTCCTCCCGCACCTCCGGCTGCGCCTCAGGGTCCGACACCCATGGGCCCCAATCCCAATATGCAGGGCAACATTCCGCCTCAGCCGGTATATCCAAACCCTAATTATATCCAGACCCCTCCTGATCCCAATGCAGAGATGTCAGTCAAAGACTGGTTCCTGGCACTTCTTGTGGGATACATTCCCATCGCGGGACTAATCGTCAGGATCATCTGGGCCGCAGAGCAGAATCCTATCCCAAGGAACCGTCCACGTAAGAATTGGGCCATAGCAAGTCTTATCTGGGTTGCAATCAGCTATATCCTCACCATGCTATTTTCCTACCTCTTCGTAACGGTAATCAGGGTCATCCTCGACTACTTCTGGTAATATGACGGCATTAATTTACAAGGGGACATGTGACAGCCATAGTCACATGTCCCCTTTGATAACTGTTCCGGACGATGTATGATTAAAAAACTATGATATCTTGGATGAAACATCCAAGATATCAGCAAACAAGCCAATTCCAGTCGACTTACGTCGAAGGGCTTGTTTGCCACTTGAATCATGTTCTCACGAAACCCGCAGCAAGTGCGGATTTCTGTAATTTCATCCAAGAAGTCATCAATAATTCTGAGGCTTCTTCATGAAGTAGCTCTGTGGATGATTGCATACAGGACAAACTTCAGGAGCCTTAGGTCCTACCACAACATGACCGCAGTTGGAGCACTCCCAGATGGTGTCACCATCAGCGGAGAAAACAAGGCCGTTCTCAATGTTTGCAATGAGCTTTCTGTAACGCTCCTCATGCTCCTTCTCGATGGCAGCCACCTGCTCAAACAGATCCGCTATATCATCAAAGCCCTCTTCACGGGCTTTCTTTGCAAAAGAGGGATACATCTCCTTCCACTCATAAGCCTCGCCATCAGCAGCCTCGTTAAGGTTCTCTACGGTGGTGCCGATGCCTGAAAGAATCTTGTACCAAAGCTTCGCATGCTCTTTCTCATTGGCTGCTGTAGCTTCAAATATCTGCCCTATCTGTACATATCCATCCTTCTTAGCCTTGGATGCAAAATATGTATATTTATTCCTTGCTTCAGACTCACCTGCAAAAGCAGCAAGCAGGTTCTTCTCTGTTTCAGTTCCCTTTAATTCATTGGTGCGTGTATCAAGATTAGCCATATGAAACCTCCTATTCGTGAATAAATATTAGTGACAAAGTAATTGTAGCAAGCATGACGGATGGTGTAAACCCTGGCAACTCATTTCACCTTTTGCTTAAATACAATATATTGTTTATAATAATTGGTGGATACAATATTTCGTATAGGGACATAGGAGGTTGCCATGGAAAATAACAGTACTACCAGGAAGTTTGAACCTATATTTATTTTGCAGATCGTCATGCTTGCGGCTGCTTTTGGAATCTCTGCGGTGGGATTTGTGCTGATCTTCAGCGGCAATATCCTTAGAACTGTTATTTATGCCCTTCAGTGCCTTGGCTGTATTATGATCTTTGGTTTCGGCGTGCTGCGTTTTAAAGCTTCCGGCGCCAAGGTCATGAAGATAATTCTTTATGCATTTGCTATCCTGGAGGCGGTCAGAGGCGCGATCCTGAACACCACCGGCGTAGGCCTCATCCCCGCTGCAATTGCGAGATTTGTACTGGCGCTTCTTGCCTGCAGCTGCGTTCTTACAGCAGAGAGACTGGATAAAAAGTCAGGTTGGAAGGCTGCAATAGGTATTGTGGCCCTGGAAGTTATCCTGTATATTGTATTTCTGGCAGGCTTCCCCGGAGTTATGCTGGGCCGTCTCAACAGATTCCTTCCTCTTGTGGGAATACTGATGGCGGGAAGCATTCTGCTGAATCTTAAGCAGCACGAAATCACTGAATAAAGGACTTTTTTACCCATGAAAAAAGAAGAAAAGACCAACGTCTGCCGTGTTCTTGACGGCAAGAAAATAAACTACGAGATCCACTCCTACGAGCCCGACGCTACCATGACCGGTGAGGAGATTGCGGCAATTCTTGGAGAGGACCCGGACAGGGTTTTCAAGACCCTTGTGACCCAGGGCAAATCCGGCGCCTACTATGTTTTCGCCATTCCCGTAAAAGAGGAGCTGGACCTTAAAAAGGCTGCCAAGGCAGCGGGAGAGAAGGCTGTCAGCATGATAAAGCAGAAGGAGCTTCTTCCCCTCACAGGCTATGTACACGGGGGCTGTTCTCCCATTGGCATGAAAAAGCAGTTTGTCACCTTTATCCATGAGACTGCCGCAGGCTTCGACCATGTCTTTGTCAGCGCCGGCAAGGTGGGCTTTCAGATCGAGCTGTCGCCTTCAGACCTCATTGCCGTGGCCGGCTGCAAAGTGGCGGATATAGTGTGAGGCTTTGTTTATTGTTTTTTAATTAGTGAAGTGTGCGTATTATTGATAAAATATTATTGTGCACTTGTAAAATATGGAATGAGTGTGCGCTGACGCATCGGCATTTGGGAAGTAATTTATTTACGCAATTATGATAATTACTATTAATTAATTTCGTAATTTGCCGATGTATTAATTAGATATGCAATCCAGCCTTATGAGGGGGTTATGAGATGGCAAAAACAGCGACGCTTAGAGCGGAATCCTTAAACGGCACCTTTGGCCGTAAGATCATTGAGCTCAATTATCAGGAGATATATGACCACAAGCCCAATATCTATATGTGGACCAAGAGAGCATTTGATATCGTAGCTGCCAGCCTGGCGCTGATCCTGCTTTCACCGGTATTTCTTCTGACAGCTCTGGCAATCTTTTTAGAGGATGGGGGTCCGGTGTTCTTTACACAGCAGAGAGCCGGCCAGAATATGAAGAGCTTCAAGATCTACAAGTTCCGCAGCATGTATAAGAACGCAGAGGCCCAGTTTGAGCGGATGCAGGCTCAGAACGAGCAGACAGGCCACGCATTCAAGATCAAAAACGATCCCAGGATCACCAGAGTGGGCAAATTCATCAGACGTTATTCCATCGATGAGCTGCCCCAGCTTCTGAACATCATTAAGGGTGATATGAGTATAGTAGGTCCCAGACCTATTCTTTATAACCAGATGGAAGAGTGTAATGCCTACGAGAGACAGCGCCTCATCGCCAAGCCGGGACTTACCTGCTACTGGCAGGTATGCGGCCGTGCCAAGATCAAATGGGACAGATGGGTTGAGCTGGATCTTCAGTACATTCAGGACATGAGCGTACTTAAGGACATTGAACTGATCTTCAGGACCTTCCCCGCAGTGTTTGGTAAGGATGGGGCATATTAACAAGCAATTTATTTGCCGCCTTTGCTTACATGAATTATAATGGTTATGTTATTTAGCAAATCAGCAGAGGTGAACTTGACTTGAGGCTACTTCAGACTTCATATAACGATACTTTTTCAGATACAATAAAAAAATGGGCGCGTGATCTTGGAGACAATGATCATGCTGCCCTTTTTCACGTTTTTGTGCCCTATAATAATGGGAAGCTCAGAAAAGAGCTGACTGATGTAAGGGAGGTCCTGGCAAGGTTTGCCCCAGGGGTCCCTGTTATAGGCTGCTCTACCACGGGAGAGATCTTTCAGGGCAGGATGCAGGATGATGAACTGGTGGTGACTCTTACGGTCTTTGAGGAAGAGACCACCGGGGCAGAGGTCATGCCCTACTATATGAGAAGCGATGAACTGGATTATCAGGGGCTTCTGGACTATGTAGCGAATTTCCCGAATCTTAAGGGCATTGAGCTTATCACTGCAGCTTCCTATCAGAGCCTTGAATCCATAGGCAAGGTTATCGACGCCCTTCCGGAGGAGATAGAGATCTTCGGCGGAGTTGCGGTGGGAGATGAGGATTATCCTTCCTTTGTCTTTGCAGATGGGTTCGATCTTAGCGGCGACGGTTCTGTGGCTGTTTTTTACAGCGGCACAGAGCTTCATATCCAGACCAACAGAATGTTTGGCTGGAAGGCCATAGGCTACCCTCTTACAGTTACAAGGTCCGAGGGACCGGTGGTCTATGAGCTTGACGGCAAGCCCGCCTATGACGTGTACAATCATTACCTTCAGATTGAGAAGGGCAAGAGCTTTTTCTATGACGCTTTGGAGTTCCCCTGGGAGGTGGAGGCCAACGAGAACACCGGCTACATAAGACATGCCAAGTCCGTTAATCCCGACGGCTCTATTGTCATGTCCACCAATATCCCTCAGGGAAGCAGGATAAGGCTCACCTACGGAGATCCCAGAAGGATCATCGAGCACACCAAGGAGAGCTGCCTTCTGGTCAGAGACTTTGCACCACAGGTGGTCAGCGTTATCAACTGTATGGGCCGCAAGCTTTTCTGGGGCGGCAAAGAGAATGTGGAGATCGCAGAGATCTCAAGGCACATGGTGACCACGGGCTTTAGCGCCCTGGGAGAGATTCAGAGATATAAGGGCACATCCCTTCTGAATAACCTGTCCATAGTGACTGTGGCTATGCGAGAGGGCCCCATCCGTGAAGTGGTGGACCTTGATATAGATGGCATCAGACAGCCCGAGAATATGCCTATCACAGCCCGCCTTGCCATATTCATCAACACCATCACAGACGAGCTTATGGAAAAAAATGCTCAGCTCAATGACATGCTTTACAAGGCATCCCATGATGCTCTGACAGGGCTTTTGAACCGAGGGGCCATAGAGAGGACCATCTATGAAACAGTGGACGATGACTGGCACCTTATCATGTTTGATATAGATGATTTCAAGCTGATCAATGACCGCTGCGGACATGTGGAGGGGGACAACATCCTTCGCAACATGGCTGCCAGCCTTAGCAGATATATTGATACTGTTCCCGGGGCAGAGGTGGGCCGCTGGGGCGGCGAGGAGTTCATGATATTTGTTCATGGACACAGCTCCCTGGAAGCAAAAGAGATAGCCCAGAAAATAGCATCTCTTGTAAAAGAGGAGAATAAATCCGCCTGGCCCGTAACTATAAGCGTAGGAGTGACTGCCTATCGAAAAGGTGAGGCTGTCCTTGAGACCATCAACCGCGTGGACGAGCTGATGTATCAGGCCAAAAATCAGGGAAAAGACAGAGTTATCAGTGGGGACTGAATATGAAATGGGGAGCTAATCGCATCAGGCTATTGCTGCTAAATGGGATTTTTCTTACAACGATGACATTTTTTTCAGGCTGCGGCAGTAAACAGGAGGAGCCGGGAAGCTACGGCGTATTCATAGGTTCCACGGCAGATATGAGTTTTTTATCTGAGTACGACACAGTGGTGATCGATGCCCAGTACTACAGCAAGGAGCAGATTGATTCCTTCAGGAAAGAGGGCCACAAAGTTTACAGCTACATAAATATAGGCTCTCTTGAGAATTTCCGGGATTACTATGATGAGTACAAGGATCTTTCCCTGGGAGTTTATGAGCACTGGGAAGATGAGGTCTGGATAGATGTTTCCGAGACAAGGTGGCAGGAGTTTATTGTAAATACTCTGGCACCTTCTCTTTTGGAAAAAAATATCGACGGCTTCTTTGTAGATAACTGCGACGTTTACTATAACTACAAGGAGGAACGGATCTTTCAGGGGCTCTGCAGCATCATGAAGGCTCTTCGCTCCACCAAAAAGAAGGTCATAATAAATGGTGGAGACAACTTTCTTTTTGACTATTATGATAAATATGGTAACTGCAGCGACGTTGTGACGGGGATCAACCAGGAATGTGTGTTTACCGCGGTTAACTGGAAGGATGATAGCTTCATAAGAGCTGAAGATGAGGACCATGAGTACTTTATGGAATACATCGAGAAGTTCGGAGAAATGGGGACTGAAGTTTATCTTCTCGAATACACTACAGACGAGGCACTTGCCGCAGAGATTCAGGATTACTGCAGCGAAAAGGGGTTTAGCTGCTATATAGCGGACTCTCTGGAGCTGACAGAAAGAGAAAAAACAAAAGAAGTAAGTTGGAGGGAAACACAGATGGATTATGTATTTGAAATGCCTCAGGCAATGCTTGAGGAGACAGATAAAAAGGGGACAGTAGAGCTTCTTGAGTATGATTCCAAGACCTACGATGATGAAAACAGGGACCTTCATAAGGCTGCCTGGGTTTATCTTCCCTATGGCTATGACGAGAATGAGAAATATGACATTCTCTATCTTTTACACGGAGGCGGATTTACACAGGACTGGTGGCTTAAGCTCTTTCCTGAGACTGCAACTATCCTTGATAACATGATCGCCCAGGGCCTTAGTAAGCCTGTTATCGTTGTTACACCAACCTTTTACCATGACGAGAATGATAAGAATACCAATGATGAGTCAAGATGCGAGAACTTCAGATTTGAGCTCCGTAACGACCTGATCCCTGCCGTTGAGAGCAAGTACGCAGGCTACAGCAAGGGGGACGTTTCCGAGAAGAATCTCATTGCCACAAGAGACCACAGAGCCTTCGCAGGACTGTCTCTTGGCTCCATGACCACCTACAGAGCAGCTTTCTACAACAACTTTGATCTCTTCTCATACTACGGACCCTTTTCCGGATGCTGCGGTCCCTTCGGCGACCACGACAAAGAGGTGGAGCGCATCTGCAAGACTCTTTCTGAAGGTAAGGAGCAGGGCTACGATCTTAAGTTTATGCTCTGCTGCAACGGAGATAAGGACATTGCCTTCGAGGAACACAAGGACATCATGGGCAAGGCAGTGGCTAAGAGTGACCTTCTCGTTCCCGGAGAGAACTATGATTTCTTTATTATCCCCGGCGGCGTTCACGATCAGAAGGCCTGGGAGCTGCACCTTTATCATGCACTGCAGGTGTTCTTTAAAAAATAATGATTGCCTATGAAATATCATGAGTATGACCTCAAAAAGTTAATAAGGATTCCCGCGGTTATGGCTATGGCATTTCTTCTTGCGGCTTGCGGTGACAAAGCCGCTGAGGAAGCCTCTGAGTCTGTCAGCTTCGAGAGCATCACGGAGGAAGAGGCTGAAGAAAAAGAACCTGAGGCAGAAGATACCGGTGCTGAGAATGCATCTGAAACACAGACAGTTCAGGAACAGGAAGCTGCAGCTGAAAGCTCATCGGCAGAGCCTGAGATAGTGCCCCTTCTTTCCTCTACAGAGGATATCGGCCTCACCAGTACAGATGGGAAAAATTATACGTTTACCTATGATGAGCGGCAGTACACCGCCATTTACACGCCGGATCACTGGATGGTCAGGGATTCCTATGACATCAACAGTATTGAGGATATGACTATCATCTGTCAGGCCCTTATTAACGAACATCCCATACATGCCAGGGACATGGTGAGCTACAGAACCGCCGAGGACATGGTGTACGAGTGGGAGGTTCATAACATCGCATATTTTCTTTTCTCCGATAAGAACGAAGCAAAAGCCCACGCCAGGGACGTGGACTTTAATCCCGAAGATGCGGGGCTTACCTTTGAGGAATATTATGATAAATATATGGGTGAATGAAAATCTTCAAGCTCTCGTTTAGTTTCTTCGAGAGCTTTTTTCATGGACTCGTTCTTAGTGGGGAAGTTATACATTTTTTCAAGGTAGCCCTGCTTTTTGGCTATCTCCCAGCTCTTGGGATAGACCAGCTCAAAGGTAAGGGCGATGTGGCCTATAAGGTGGTCGGCGGGAGTCTCCATAACATCCCTGAAAACAGCTATGTGCTGACGAACCTGCTCCATTACCGCGGGGGTAACCCCGGCATTTTCAAGATCTTCCCTGGATACGTTGTAGATCTCCTCCATGGGGGTATCCACGTTGACTTTCAGAATATCGACCTTGTCTGCGTCTCTTAGGATATTGCAAAAGACCAGCTCTTTTCCTGTGATATCTTCCCGAATCCGGTATTTGTTGTGCTGCCTTATGACTGTTTCCAGCATTTCGTCTATGGCTCTTTCATCGGTAAAACGCTCTATAAGCCGGTCTTCCTTAAACAGGAGATCCGCCCCGAACTCCGCGTGGTCCACGGACTGGGAATCTATGAAGGTGTTGTACCTTTTTACCTGCTCAAATCGTCCTATATCGTGGAGCATGCCGGAAAGCCAGGCGAAATCCACTTCCTCCGGGGAAAGGGAAAGAGACTGCGCTATCTTTTCGCAGTGGTCCGCAACTCTGTAGGTGTGGGATATCTTTAGGGCAATCTTGGTGTCTGTGGGATCGTAGTTTCGAGTATATGTCGCAAACTGCTCCAGCACTCTTTTTCTGTCTAATGTCATTTGTGTAATGAAACTCCTTTGGGTCTGACTTATTGTTTTACAAAATAGTGTCTTCCAAGCCATTTGGACAGTCCGTCAAGGCCAGGATACACGATTCTTTCGGATATATTCTGGTGATCAAGCATGTCCCTCACCGCCCAGCGAAGTTCGCTGGCGATGACGTACTTGTAGGTCTTACTTGTATTGGCGTTTAAGAAGCCCTCAATGTCATTCATGGCGCTGGGAATAACGGAGAAGAAGGAATACTGATTGACGATCCTTCGATCCACCGATGGGGGCTCTAAGATGAGCATGGCCTTATCGCCCATGTCCTCATCATACTGTTCAAGACTATCGCACACATCCGCCAGCATGTCCACAGAAAAAACTGTGGTATTCATTTTTTTCGCTTCCCGAAGGTATTTTTCCGGAAGAAGGTCATGGAGCTCGTGGATGTCGATCCTCCATACCACGCTGTCATGCTTATCCATCATGTCCATGTCGGCCTCGGCTGTGGAAAAGTGAAGTCCGATCAGTGGGGAGTAGGACCAGTCCAGAAGCCTTGTGGGAAGACCGTGGTGCTGACCGAAGATCATCTGCCACCAGACACTTCTTTCAATGGAGGGCTCCTCCATGGCGGCATATTTGGTGAAGTTCCTTAGGATGCAGGGTTCCAGGGCCTGCCTCTTCTCCTTGCAGTTGCGCATAAGGCTGGTCACCAGGGAAAAGTCCGCATCGGGCTGTCCTCTATAGACGAAAAGATTTCGGTTTCGTCCAAGATCTTCTCTGTATTCCTGCTCTGAGATCATCCGGAACAGGGAGTCCATGTCATCTATTCTGACGGTGTTTATCATAGGTTTTTCCTCTATTCTCAAAAAACAATGTCTCTGATTATATTGTATCAAGATGGCGGATTCATGGATATATTGAGAGTGTTATATTACTGAAAATTGATACAAAATTTACGGATTTTTAATTGATAAGCGGTCAAAAAAAAGTTGATAATTAAACTAGTGAAGTGGCGCTTTTGTTAATTAAGAAAAGGAGAACACTGATATGAATCTGGCGGATAGACATGTTTATGAAAGAAATAATCTGGCCTTTAAATTTGCGCTGATCATTCAGTTTTTCGAGCTTGCATCCACATATGTGTACGGCGCCGGCCGTGTGGGCTTCATGACCACAATTTCCATGACGGTGCTTCAGGTAATTGCTCTTATCGGCGCTATCTTAAGCTATGTAGTGTACAGCAAAAGTGCCAAGGGCAAATATATACTGATGATATGTATGTGCTTTGGCTATCTGATAGTTATGCTGGGAAATATCCACGTTCCCTATATGTGGGCCTTTGGATCATCCCTGCTTATTCTGTCACTTCTGTATGCGGATCTTAAGTTGACAATTGTTGTTTCCGCAACGGTTGTTGCTATAAATGCGATCTATATTCCACTGTTTTTTGCCTATTATCCGGATCCCGCCGACAGGCAGAACATGGTATTTACCGATCTGGTATATGCTATTTTGCTGGCCCTGATGGCAATATTCTATGTGCGTCTCAATGGCAGACATAATAAGGAATCCGTTGAAGAGATCCAGTCAGCAGCTATGCAGCAGCAGAAGGATTCAGAGCTTATGCTTTCCGTTGGCAATCAGATAGCAGCCAAGCTTGAGGATGCCAATGAAGCCATGGGAGCTCTGGCAGAGAAGGTTACCTCCAGTGCTGAGGCCTCCGAGCAGATTTCCCAGTCCATTACCCTCACAGCGGAATCCATTCAGACCCAGACCGAGATGAACTCCAATATTACGGAGGCACTTGATAACATTGCCGACCAGGCAGGGGCTATGCGTAAGAATGCCGATGAGGTTACCGAGAATATCAATGACGGTAACAGGCTTGTAAAAGACCTCAGGACCAAGTCCGAGGAGTCCTCTGCAATCAACGCTGAGACCGCCGAGATGACCAGCAACCTTCAGCAGTCCGCAGGCACTGTAAAGGATATCGTTAAGACTATCCTCAGTATCTCCGGACAGACCAACCTCCTGGCCCTCAATGCTTCCATCGAGGCCGCCAGAGCCGGTGAAGCAGGAAAAGGCTTCGCCGTTGTTGCCGATGAGATCAGAGCTCTTTCAGAGACCACCAAGGAATCCGCAGAGCAGATCGCATCTACAATTGATGATCTTATTGCAAAAGTTGATACCGCCTCCGCAAATATGCAGAAATCCGTGGATTCTGCCAATGTGCAGGGCGAGATGATCGTAGAGACAGGAGCAAAATTCGAGGATATCCTGGCCAAGGTTACCGAGCTTACAGACAGAGCCGGCCAGATTTCCGACAGTGTTGATGACTGTGTAAATGCCAACACCAAGGTTATGGATGCCATCAGCAATCTGTCCGCTACCTCCCAGGAGGTGGCAGCTTCTGCAACCTCCAGTATCGAGATCAGCCGCGACTGCGAGAATGACATGAAGACCACTGAAAGTATCCTTCGCGAGATCCTTGAGATCAGCAGAAGCACATCCAAAAAGTAAGTATTATTCAAGGAGGCCTGCGGTGACGCGGGCTTTCTTTTTGCCCTTAAGTTAAGCTATAATCAAATGTGGGGTCTGACCCCAATCTAACGCAAAAGCAGGAAATATCTTATGTCTACCATAGAAACAGGAAACAGAGAAGAGGCAATTAAGGTTAAATTCACCCTTAAGGAATGCCTTTTTGGAGAAGCAGAATTTTATAAAAAAGTTGCGATGATAGTGCTTCCCATGATCATCCAGAACACCTTAAGCAACGTGGTGGGACTTCTGGACAACATCATGGTGGGACAGGTGGGAACCCTCTCCATGTCCTCCGTGGCCATCGTCAATCAGATCCTTTTCATCTTTTATCTGTGCATCTGGGGCTCCCTCGGAGGTGCAGGTATATTCAGTACGCAGTTTTTTGGAAAAGGAGATATGGAGGGCGTAAGGTCTTCCATCAGATTCAAGCTGGTTATAGCCATGACCATCATGGCCATAGCTCTTTGCATTTTGTATTTTAACGCCGGGAATCTGGTTTCTCTGTACATTGCAAAAGACACTCCGGAGGCCGACAGGCTAACCACCCTGACCTACGGCATTAAATACATGCATATCATGCTGGTTGGACTTATTCCCTTCAGCATTACCCAGTGCTATGCCAGTGCCATGAGAGAGTCAGGGAAAACCTCCCTTCCCATGATCGCGGGCATGACTGCAATGGTAGTGAACTTTGTGTTTAATGCCCTGCTTATCTTCGGACTTTTTGGCTTTCCTAAGATGGGAGTTCTGGGTGCGGCCATTGCCACTGTGATCTCAAGATTCGTGGAGCTGTCTATTGTGCTTTTCGGAGCCCATAGAAATAACAGCAGGTACAAGTTTTTTAAGGGCCTGTACAGGAACTTCAGGATTCCGGTGGACCTTATCTGGCCCATCCTGTCCAAGTCCCTGCCCCTTCTTGCCAACGAGTTTTTGTGGAGCCTTGCCCAGGCAACGCTGCTTCAGGCTTACTCCGTAAGAGGCATAGCTGTTATTGCTGCCATGAACATCAGCGGAACCATATCCCAGATCTTTAACGAAGTATTTTTGTCCGTAGGTAATTCCGCCGGCATTGTGGTGGGACAGGAGCTGGGAGCAGACAGGCTTGTATCCGCAAGGCGCACAGCCTGGAGAATGGCGGCCCTCAGCATTATGAGCACCATTGTCATGGGAACCCTGCTTTCAATTGCAGCCCCCATAATTCCGCAGTTTTACAACGTTGAGCCGGAGATAAAAGTGCTGGCCACAAGATATATCAGGATCGTGTCCATGTGCATGCCAATCTTTGCCTATGCTCACGTATCTTATTTTACAATCAGGTCCGGTGGAAAAACCCTTATCACCTTCCTGTTTGACAGCTGCTTTTCCTGGGTGGTATCAGTGCCGGCAGCTTTCCTTCTTAGCAGATACACCGAAATAAATGTGGTCAACGTATACCTGATCGTAAACCTTCTTGAGCTTATCAAGTGCGCAGTGGGCTTCTGCCTGGTTAAGAGCGGAGTCTGGGTGAGAAATATAGTAAAGGCGGCGTAAAGATGCCGATAAAATTATCAACCTATCTGAAAAATACATATGGTGAAAAGATTTATCGTCTTTCTCTTTCATCAGGGTGCTCCTGTCCGAACCGGGACGGGAGTCTTATTATGGCTGACGGAAAGCCCTCTTTCAGGGGCTGCACTTTCTGCTCTGAGGGTGGCAGCGGGGAATTTGCAGAGATGATAAAAGAGCCTGAGGACATCGCTCTGCAGCTTGAAAAAGCCAAGGCAAGGATTGCTGAAAAGACCGATGCCAGGCGCTTCATCGCCTATTTTCAGTCCTATACCAATACCTATGGGGATCCCGACAGACTCTATGCTTTGTACAAGGAAGTAATAGAGTGGGAGGACATCGAGATTCTCTCCATCGGAACAAGACCTGACTGCATCTCGGAAGACATCCTTGATATGTTAAAAAAGCTTAACGCCATAAAGCCTGTATGGGTGGAGTTGGGGCTTCAGACCATCCACGAAAGGACTGCAAAGCACATAAACAGAGGGTATGAGCTCTCTGTTTTTCAGGATACCTATGACCGGCTCAAGGAGGCTGGGATCACCGTCATTGTTCATGTGATCCTGGGGCTTCCGGGAGAGAGCAAGGAGGACATGCTGGCAACTGTGCGGTATCTCTCTGACCTGTCCCCGGCCCTTGACGGCATCAAGCTCCAGAACCTGAATATCCTGAAGGGTACCGCCATGGCAAAAGAGTATGAGGAATACCTCAAGAATCCTGAGGCAGCGGAATTTCCCTTTTATATCATGTCCATGGAGGAGTACACAGACCTTATCGCCGAGTGTCTGGCCCTCCTTCCTGACTCCACAGTGGTCCACCGCATGACCGGAGACGGCCCCAGAGCGCTCCTTATCGAACCCCTCTGGGTTACTGACAAAAAGCGGGTTTTGAACATGCTGACAGCGAAATGCGCACTAGCATTTTTTGAGCAAAAATAGTATTATTAGAATACTATGGATTTGTTTGAGTATATGCGTGAAAACAATAAAGAAAAGGAATCTCCGCTTGCCGCCAGGATGCGTCCCAGGACCCTTGATGAGGTCGTTGGACAGCAGCATATCATTGCCCGGGACAAGCTTCTTTATCGTGCAATTTCAGCAGATAAGCTTAGTTCCATAATCTTCTACGGACCGCCCGGAACCGGCAAGACCACTTTGGCGAAGGTTATCGCCAATTCCACCAAGGCCCAGTTTACCCAGATCAACGCCACAATAGCAGGCAAAAAGGATATGGAGGAAGTCGTTACAAAGGCCAAGGATGACCTTGGAATGTACGGCAAAAAGACCATCCTTTTCATAGACGAGATCCACAGATTCAACAAGGGGCAGCAGGACTACCTCCTTCCTTTTGTGGAGGACGGAACCGTGATCCTTATAGGTGCCACCACTGAGAACCCCTACTTTGAGGTCAACGGGGCTCTTATTTCCAGGTCTGTGATCTTTGAGCTGAAGCCCCTGACCGCCGATGACATCAAGGAGCTCCTTAACAGAGCTGTCACCGACAAGGAGAGAGGAATGGGCGCCTACAATGCTGTGTTAGAGCCTGATGCCGCGGATTTTCTTGCAGATCTTGCTGACGGCGATGCCCGCCACGCTCTCAATGCCATAGAGCTTGGCATCATGACTACAGAGCGCAGTGACGACGGTCTTATACATATTACAAAGGAAGTTGCAGAGGAGTGTATCCAGAAGAAGGTTGCCCGCTATGACAAGGACGGGGACAATCACTATGATACAATTTCCGCTTTTATCAAGAGTATGAGAGGCTCTGATCCGGATGCGGCGGTCTACTATCTTGCCCGCATGCTGAACGCCGGAGAGGATCCCAAGTTTATAGTCAGAAGAATGATGGTCTGTGCCTCAGAGGATGTGGGGAACGCTGATCCGCAGGCCCTTCAGGTGGCTGTTGCCGCATCTCTTGCAGTGGAGCGCCTTGGTATGCCGGAAGCAAGGATAACTCTTGCTCAGGCAGCCAGCTATATAGCCTCCGCACCAAAGAGTAACGCAGCAATTATCGCCATAGACGATGCCATGGCAACAGTTCGGGAGACCGGGAATCTTCCGATACCGGCCCATCTTCAGGATGCGCATTACAAGTCCGCCGGGAAGCTTGGCCATGGAATCGGTTACAAGTATGCCCATGATTATCCCGATCACTATGTGGAACAGCAGTATCTGCCCTATGAGCTTAACGGCAAGGAATTCTACAGCCCTACAGGCAATGGATACGAGCTCAAGATCAGGGATCATATGAAGAAATTAAAGAGCCGTCATAATGATGGGGATTGTGAATAATGCTCTTTTTACCAATATAGCAAGGAATGTATAGGGGAAATGAAGAAAAAGAAACGTGTATACAGTGGGGCAAGAGCCCGTAAGAATAAAAGGACAATGATAATCACCGGAATAGCCACAGGGGCATCCTCCTTATTTGTACTTGGCATGATCCTGTGGGTTATTTTCGGTCAAAATACCGGAGCGGATGTGGCCCAGGAGGACGCCTCCATTTTTGAGGCTTCCGTGGAGCCCTACGTTCCGGAGACTGTTTCAGAGTACATTAACGAGAATATCATCAGTCACATCGTAAACGGAGGTAAGGCTGTTTCACAGGCTCTCTCCGAAAGACCAGCCACCGTGGAGATGACAGCGGAGAACAGGGCAACCTTCGCCAAGATAAATGACTGTCTTATAGTTGATTCTTCCAAGGTTAAGATCGATGTCACCAGTGACGGAATCCCTAAGAGCGATGATAAGTATTACTATCTTTTCCAGCAGCCCACCTATGAGGACAGCCTTTCAGAAGAGGCTGAGCCTATCGCCAAGATCTACAAGGGGGACGATACCTCTTTTACCATCAATCTGAACAAAGGCGGAGCCGATTCAAGGCTCTATTCCAAATACAGCGTGGGAGTTAAGCTTGACGGCAAATACACTGCCATCAGCCATCCCAGATATATCACCAATCCCGGTGCCTGCGCCGGATACAGCTACGGCGGCATGTCCCACAAGTCCATCAAGGGAATCCTGCCTGATCCTCTCAGAATCGGCGAGCTTAAAGACCTGGGAGTTGAATATGCCACCTACAATATTCCTCTGTCCCATATCCTCACAACTTCAGGGGGAATTGCCTACAGCTACGGCGGAGTTACCTATCATTTCAACGCAGGTATCATAAACAACTACGACAACCTTTTTATCAGACTTAACAATATGGGAATCGACGTTGCGGCCATTATCCTCAATGATGCTTCCGTTTCCGCGTTCCCCGAGATCACACATCCCGACGCAAGAAGCGGCTCCACAGCCCCTTACCGCATGTTCAATGCCAATACAGAGAGCGGCGTCAAGGCACTGGCAGCCATCGGAAGCTTTTTAGCAGGCCGCTATTCCGGATCCGGCCACGGCAATGTCAGCATGTGGATCATCGCCAACGAGGTCAACGCAAGAAAAGAGTACAACTACATGCCCTTTGTTGACGTCAATACCTACACAGCCGCTTTTACCAGAGGCTTCAGAGTATTTTACAACGCCATCAAGAGCCAGAATTCAGCAGCCAAGGTCTACATTCCCATTGACCAGCGCTGGACCTACAATACAACCAAGACCGGGGACTACGACGCCAAGGACGTTCTTGACATTTTTGCCGCATCCCTGAAGGAGTACGGTGACATCAACTGGGGCCTTGCAGCTCACCCCTATTCCTTCCCCAATGGCAATACGGCTTTCTGGAACGCCTCCAAGCACGTGACCCACGATTATTCAAGTCCTGTTATCACCATGGACAACATTGAGGTTCTGACCAATTACATGCAGACCGATGCCATGAAGACAGATGATGGCAAAATGAGATCCATCATCCTCAGTGAGATCGGGTACTCCTCAACCTCCGGTGAAGCGCTGCAGGCAGCGGCTTTTGCCTATGCTTACACCAAGATGGTAAATAACGGACACATAGATGCTCTTATGCTTTCAAGACAGACAGATGCCGGGGATGAGATCGCAGCCCTGGGACTGGCCCTGGGACTTCAGACTACCGGTGGTCATAAAAAATATATCTGGAATGTCTTTAAATATATTGATACCGACAGGCGAAATGAGGTAGTATCATTTGCGTATGATATTGTCGGGAAGAAATTCTAGCAATATATTCAGAATATGAAAAAAGGAAGATGAGGAGCAGATTATGACAAACGCAGAAAAAGCACTGAAATTGCACGAAGAATGGCAGGGTAAACTGGAGATCAAGTCCAAGGCTGAAGTTAAGTCAAAAGAGGACCTGGCCCTTGCCTATACCCCCGGAGTTGCGGAGCCCTGCAAGCTTATTGCAGAGGATAAGAGCCTTGCTTACAAGTACACCATCAAGCAGAACACCATCGCCGTTGTATCAGACGGCAGCGCGGTTCTTGGCCTTGGCAACATCGGTCCCTACGCAGCTATGCCTGTTATGGAGGGAAAAGCAGTTCTCTTCAAGGAGTTCGGCGGTGTAAACGCAGTGCCTATCTGCCTGGATACCCAGGATACCGAGGAGATCATCAAAGCCGTTACCTATCTTGCTCCCGGCTTTGGCGGTATCAACTTAGAGGATATCTCAGCTCCAAGATGCTTTGAAATAGAGGAGAGACTTAAGGAAAAGCTTGATATTCCTGTTTTCCACGACGACCAGCACGGAACAGCCATCATCGTTCTTGCAGGCGTAATCAACGGCCTTAAGGTTGTAGGTAAGAAAAAAGAGGACTGCAAGGTCATCGTCAACGGTGCCGGCAGCGCAGGAATTGCCATAACCAAGCTCCTCCTTCGATATGGCTTTAAAAACGTAACTCTCTGCGACAAGGTTGGTATCCTCAATAAGAAAACAGAGGGACTTAACTGGATGCAGGAGAAGATGATGGATGTGACCAATCCTGATCAGCTGTCAGGAAGTCTTGCGGATGCCCTGAAGGGCGCCGACGTATTCGTTGGTGTTTCTGCTCCCGGCATTGTATCCAAGGAGATGGCTGCGTCCATGAACAAGGATGCCATCATGTTTGCCATGGCCAACCCTGTTCCCGAGATCATGCCTGACCTTGCCAAGGAAGCCGGCGTAAGAGTTATCGGAACCGGCCGTTCTGATTTCCCGAACCAGGTTAACAACGTTCTTGTATTCCCCGGAATCTTCAAGGGTGCCCTTGAGTGCGGTGCAACTCAGATCACCGAGGAGATGAAGCTCTCCGCAGCCACAGCTGTAGCTTCCCTTGTTTCCGACGAGGAGCTCTCTGATGTGAACATCCTTCCTGCAGCTTTCGATCCAAGAGTTGCAGACGTTGTTTCAGCTGCAGTAAGAGACTGCTACGCACAGCAGAAGTAATAGTAATTTAGATTTTGATTTATTTGGAGGATATCTGTGAGTTCACAATATCTAACTTTGTATAAGATGATAGTTCTGTACATGCTAAAGCGCTGCGAGGTGTCCCTTAGCAAGTCCCAGATCTATGATTTCATTCTTGAAAAAGAATACACCAATTTCCTGACTCTTCAGGAGGTTTTTGCGGAGCTGGCTTCTTCAGAGCTTATCGTGGAAAAGACCATGGCCAACAGAACCTACCTGGAGATCACCCCGGAGGGGGATGAGACCCTGAAGTTCTTTGGCAACAGGATCAATCCTGCCATCAAGCATGAGATTGATGAGTACCTTCGCTCCAACAGCATGAAGCTTCGCAATGAGTCTTCCATCCTCGGGGACTATCAGAAGACCGGAGATAACGAGTACACCGTAAGCCTCATTGCCAGGGAGAACGGCCAGAACCTCATTGACCTCAAGCTCTCTGTTCCCACCGAGGAGATAGCCCAGTCCATCTGCGACAACTGGCACGAAAAGAATGCTGATATCTATCAGTACATCTTTCAGAACCTTATGATGTAAACGAAAAAATGTTTGTTGACAAAAATGATCACTGTTTGATATAATTACTTTTGTGACTTGTTGAAGTCAAGCTGTTGTAGCACAGTCGGTAGTGCGTCGCATTGGTAGTGCGGAGGTCACGAGTTCGATTCTCGTCAGCAGCTTTTGAGAAAACTTTCAAAATCAGTGAATTACTGAATTTGAAGGTTTTTTTCTTTATCCGGACTTATTCTTAGAGGGGAAGAAGAATTGGTTTAGGAGGTCTTGTATAGATATGAAAAAAGATTTAGGGGTTCTTGGGCGTATTTTCTGCGCTTTTCTTTCTGCGTCAACTATTCTGACATCAATCCCACAAACGGCAAATGCTGCCGATTTTTATAATACAGAAATAACCGAAGAAGTTATGGAGTCCGATGACTACATTGAGGTACTGGAGCCTGAGGAGGAAGCTGAGGCTGATGCCGAACTTATGGCGGATGGCAAGGCCAGCAAATATACCTTCAAGTACACCGGTAATGTCACCATAGATCCGGAGACTGAGCCTGAGGGCCTTGTAAAGGTTTCCGGAAAGGGCTATTACATAGAAGCGGATGCCGTCGGTATAGATGTCACTTTTAATATTGATCCCAAGTATCAGATCGCATATGAGACGGACTCCAAGGGTGAGGTTATATATGCCGTATCTGCTTCTGTAGGTGGGAAAAGCATAGATTATTCGGATCTTAACGTCGAAGAAGGCATTGGGCAGGTTAACCTGACGTACAGCTTTGACACGGATAGTAAGAATAATGTAATACTGGGCAATTTTGTAGTAAATATCAAAACAGTTGAGAAGAAGACTTTCTCTTTTTCCGGCAAATGCGGAAATACAACTGTTATGACTTTGATCAATCCTGAGGGGAATGAGGAGGCAGCGGAATATTCCAGCGGCTTTGTCAGCGTCGGCGGGAAATATTACTATGGCGACGAGGATTTTATAGAGGCGCATTTTAATATTACTGAAGGGTACCTGGTTGACAGGGACTCTGAGGGCCGTGACAAGGTAGAAGTAAGCTATGGCACAAGGGTTCTTAAGCCTGAGCAGTATAAGTATTCCAATGATGAGGACGAGATCATCTTTCACCTTGATCTTTCCGGTGTAACCGGTGGGAAAGGAGCTGCCCTTGAAAATATTTCTCTAAATATTACTTTTGTATCACTTAAATCCTCCTGTACCGTTACCTACGATACCTCCAAAATGTCCTTTGATTACTCTGAGGATGCGGACTGGAGCGGAGTTATATATGAAAATGGGAAAATATATCTATGCAGAGATGCGAACGAGATCTCTATGGCCTTTAAGCTTAAAAAGGGCTATTTCATAGCGAGGGAAAAGGATGAATTTCTTGTAAAGGTGACTTTTAACGGCAAAGAAACCAAGGATTTTGCGGTTGATGCAGATGAAGAGACAGGACTTATGTCTTTTTCCATGAATATTCCCTCTGATAAAAATGATAATCCAATTATGGGAAATGTGGTGATCACTCCCACTTTCGTTCCCTACAGAAAAGTAACCTTTTCCGGAAACTTCAAGCAAATTGAAAAGATCTATCTGGATGATGAAACTTCTATATTTGAAGATGATGAAGAAGATGCCGGAGACGATGATGAACCGGCAGAAGGATCAGTAAAGACCTTCAGCTGGCTTGAGGGCACTGAGCACTATTTTACAGTTACTACATTTGATGGGTATGAGATTAAAAGTGTCAAATACGCTTCAAAAGAGCTAAAGCCTGATTCAAAGGGTGTTTACAGATTTAAGGTTACATCCTCTGATTCAAAAATCGAGATAACCACCGGTTCAGATAAGTCAACATATACTGTCACGGGGGATTCGAAGATGATGACTCTTATTACATCGGATCCGGATGACCTTGAGGGATGTATCTATGAGAGTGGCAAATGCTATATAAGAAAGAATGCTACCGGTATATGCATACCCTTCAAGGTGAAGGCGGGGTACTACGTCCCTGAGATTGATATTGTTAATGGATGTGATGTAAAGGTAACCATAAAGGGTTCCAAACCCAAAAGTGTATATTGCTCCTTTGATGAGTATGATAATACGCTTGAAGTAGATGTGGATTTCTCCTTGGATAAAAATGGTAAGCCGATACTTGGGGATGTGACAATTACGCCTGTTTTCAAGCCCTATAAAAAGGTTACTTTTTCCTATAATGCCAAGCAGGTAAACTATCTCTTAGTTCTTGGCGAAGGCCCTATGAATGAAGAAGACAATGATAATACACTCTGGATTTCAGATGACAGAACAATTGTTTTTGAAGTCGATCCGGAGGATGGCTATGAAATAAAATCGGTGACAGCAGGTTCTTCTGAGCTTAAGGCTAACGAAAATGGTGAATATAGCGTGACCATTACTCAAAACACTAATATAAAGATCACCACAGGAAAGTTCAGCGGCCCGGTGAAGGATCCGGTTGAAGTAAAGGTTTATTACAACAATAAGCTTCTTACCACCTTGCCTGAAAATATGAAATTTGCAACCGGCGTAACCTATGATAAGAACAAGAAGAAGTATTATACAACCAAGGCTACAACAGGCACATACTATGATATAGAAATATTTCTAAGCTTAAAGGAAACGGATGAGTTAAATAAAGTCACATATCAGTACGGTGATATAAAGGGCCCCGGCCTTGATGACAATTATAGAAGCCCTTCTGCAGGAGAGAAATGGAATCATTTTGCTTTTTATGATAGAAAAATAGTAAGAAAGGCAGTTGAAAAAGGCCTTCCCATCAGTCTATATTTTTATGTTAATCAGCCCAAGCATACGCTTACATTCAGTTATCCGGAGGGATCTCATGGGCCCTGGGTGGATTTTTATGAGTATCCCCATGGAAAAGAGGGCATCAACAATAAAAGAGAAATAATAGTAGAGGGTACTGATTTTATGATCCTTGTGGATGATGCGAATCTTCGTAAATATTTCAAGGAGAAGGTAACCAGTCTGATCTGCAATGGTAAAAAGATGACTCCTAAGAATGATGGCAAGGGCAACTACTATGTCATCAAGAATGTTAAGGAGGATCTGGTAATTGAGCCGGTAATTAAGCCTCTTTCAGATCCCGATGAACCGGAAGTGCCCGAGGATCCGGACGATCCGGAAGATCCTGAAGAGCCGGATGATCCGGATAAACCTGATGAGCCTCAGGAGGAGAAGGATTTTTATGAAGTGAAGCTATCTTCAGATCAGGGAATCAGGCAGGTAAGGGCAGTGGTTGACGAATCCTGTCTTAAGAACCAGTCGAAGGAAATGGGTATTTACTCCTATCAGGTTCCAAATAATAGTACTGTGACCCTTACCGCTTACGCCAAGGACAACTATAAGCTGACAGGCTTCCAAATAAACGGCAAGGTCCTTAAGGATCAGAAGGGAAAAGTAGGCTTCAAGGTATCAGCAGATACTGAGCTTTCGGTGGCTTCAGAAGGTATTCTGAGTCTGTATTACCAAAAAAGAAATTCCGGTAGTGAGCAGGTTTATGGCAGCAACACCGTAATCAAGGCTTCTAACGTGGATTCCTACGAGTTTTATTTTAAGAAGGGTGATGAGAAGCTTGAGATAAATGAGCCCTACCCTTCCTATGGCGAATACGATGCAAAAGAGAAGAAGCTCTTGATCGACTGTAGCAAGCTTTCTGATAAAAAGAAGACCGTAACCGTGGCATTGTCCTGCCAGGGCCTTAAAAATCCTAAGAAGGTTAAGATTACTGTCAATCGTCCACCGGTAAAAGTTATACTGGAGGGCTTTAAGAGCAACAAGGTCAAGCAGACAGCCGGCAGCACCGTTTCCTATAAGGTTAAGATAAATCAAGGCGCTGACTACAACAGTCTTGCAGTGAAGCATTATGTAAATGAAGAGAAAAATGCTTCAGTAACCTATGATCCTGAAAGCAAAACTATCACGGTTTCAACCTTCAAGAACAGCACTCTTGCCATGAAGCCGATTTACTTTGAACTGACAGATCTAAAGGGTAACAAAATAGGTGAGCGATATACGGTAGAACCTGTGGCTGTCAAATTTGATAAGCTTTCAGTCAGGGTAGTTGATGTATCCACTGACTCTTATACTTTGGCAGTTGCAAGGCCCAAGGGCTCGGAGAACCTTATAAATGTATATTACTATTTCGACATTTATGATCCTCTGAGAGAAGTTGATGATTGGGGATTTGGGGATGCAGTCGCAGTGGAGAGCCGCATTGCCAATAACGGTGAAACACTGATACAGGTTGGTGTCAATAGAAAGTTTATGCCGAAAGGGGCCAGTGGGGTATATGAGGTAGAGATATATCCTGTGCAGTATAAGGACTTTCCTGCTGCTGATCCAAAGAATATGACCTATCCCGTTGTTGTTTCACAGGGTGAGGCTTTGACAATACGCATTACCGATGTTAAGGCAAATTATGAGAAGAAGCTTAAGCTAAATCAAAGGACCAAGACCTTCTTCTGGGGCGAGAAAAACATAACCCTTGCAGCACCTGTTTTTTCCAAGAACACCAACTGCAGGAGTCTTGAGAAGGTAACTCTTGAGGGAGTATCTGAAAAGGATAAATACAGCTCTGAGGACAAAAACAGCATCATCAGCATTGATAATGAAAAGGGACTTATTTCTCTTACAGACAGTGAGAAGCTCTATCCCGGCAAGTACACCCTTACTGCTTATCCCACCGGTGAAGGCAAGGCAGCAAAAGTTACCTTTACCGTTAAGAAGCCGGTAACTTCAATTGAGTTAACAGCAGATGACAACAACCTTCTTAAGGATGCCGGTAAGGCAGCCACAAAGAAGCTTAAGGCCACCTGCAAGTCCACTATACACGGCAGGGACTATAAGCCCACTAAGGCAGCAGTTAAGTATACAGTTACTTCTGACAACGAAGAGCTTCTTAAATACGTCTCCGTGAAAAATGGAGTTGTAACTGTAAAGAAGGGCTATTGTCTTGACTATGATGAGGCAATGAACCGCTTCAAAGTAACAGTAACCGCCACAGACCTTGCAGGAAAGGGCACCTGCGCCACAGCTTCCTGTGAATTTACTGTTACAGGTAAAAAATGTGAATGAATACAAAAAGTAAAGTGCAAAAAATGAGAAGTATCCAAAACAGAAACTGAATTGTTTAATGGAAAAGCGAGTAATAAAATCATGTTATGCCCCTTATTAAGGGGCATAAATTTTATGAGTGGGAGACATGTTTTTATGAAAGCTAGGAACTCAAAGTGGAAATATCCCAGAACCAGGCTCCAGTGGCTGTGGGACAACATGGAGGGGGCAAGACTCCTTTATGTTATTGCTATACTTGGCACAGTAGTCTACAACATGATGCAGCTGACTGTGCCATATTTTTCCGGAAGGATCATTGATAAGTTCCTGTCCGGAGAGGAGGCAAGGGGCTATCTTCAGGCTCACATGGATGAGTTTGTAAGGCTCCTTCTCCTGATGGTATTTCTTACAATTCTAAGATGCGTCATTGTGTATCTGGACTGTATGGCCTACGAGAAGGTCTCCCAGTCCGTTCTTTTCCGTGTCAGGAATTTCCTCTATGACAAGATCCAGAGACAGGATATGAAGTTTTATTCCACCTACAGGACCGGCGACCTTATGACAAGAGTTACCGGTGACCTGGATGCCGTAAGACACATGGTGGCATGGGTTATAAGAATGGTAGTGGAGGCCTTTTCTCTGGTTACAGCCACTGCAGTTTACTTCATAGCCATGGACTGGCAGCTGGCCTTCAGCCTCCTTATTGTGGCCCCTCTGATCTTCTTTATCATATATGTATTTAAGCTTCTGGTGGCTCCTATGCATGCCCTTCTTCGTGAAAAGCTGGCCTACATGAACACCGTTGCCCAGGAGAATATTGCCGGTAACCGCGTTGTTAAGGCCTTTGCCAGAGAAGATTATGAGATAAACAAGTTCGATGACTGCAACAGCGACTACAGGGATACCAATAAAAAGACCGCTTATGTATGGCTTCGTTTTTACCCCTTCGTGGAGACTCTTGCTAACCTCCTGTCAGTTATCCTGATCCTGGTGGGCGGTCTTTTCCTTATTAACGGACAGCTCTCCATGGGCGAATATGTGGCTTTCTCCGGACTTATCTGGGCCATCGCCAACCCCATGAGACAGCTGGGTAACGTTATGAACGAGTTCCAGAGATTCTCTGCAGCCTCAGCCAAGGTTATGGAGATCTACTACTCCGAGCCTGAGATCAAGGATGCTCCCGATGCCATTGATAAGCCCGAGCGCTTCAAGGGCGAGGTTGAGTTCAGAAACGTATCCTTTATGTATTCCGACGGCAAGCTCCCTGTTCTTGAGCATATTTCCTTTACCGCCAAGCCCGGCCAGACCATAGCTATCATGGGAGAGACCGGCTGCGGCAAGACTTCACTGATACATCTTATCCCCAGATTCTACGAGCCTATTGAGGGAGAGGTTCTGGTGGACGGCGTCAATGTAAACAAACTCAAGCTCTCACAGCTTCGCAAAAATATCGGTCTGGCAACCCAGGACGTGCTCCTTTATTCCGATACTATCGACGGCAATATCGCCTACGGTGACAGCGAACTTACCAAGGAGCAGGTGCTTAAATTCGCCAAGTATTCCGCAGCCTCAGACTTTATCGCCAAGATGCCAGAGGGCTACGACACCATAGTAGGTGAGAGAGGCGTAGGTCTCTCCGGAGGACAGAAGCAGAGAATCTCTCTGGCAAGAGCCCTGGCTGTAAGGCCTGCCATCCTCATCTTGGATGACACCACCTCAGCAGTGGATCTTGAGACGGAAAAAGAGATCCAGGAGAGCCTTCGCAATCTGGACTTCCCCTGCACTAAGATCATCATCGCCCAGCGTATTTCCACCACCAAGGACGCAGATCAGATCCTTATCATGCAGCACGGCGAGATAACAGAGCGGGGAACCCACGAGGAACTTATAAAACAAGGCGGTTACTACGCAGAGCTGGTTAAGCTCCAGGCCGGTGCCTGAGAAAGGAGGTAGAAAAATATGGCAAGACGAAATACTTATAAAGAAGACGAAATATTAGAAGAGCCTTTTGACATAAAACACCTCCTCAGGGCCTGGGTTTATATCAAAAAGCATGCGGGGAAAATGCTCCTGGCGCTGTGTCTTTCAGCCCTGGGCGGAGCAGCGGCTCTAGTGAGCCCCATCATTGTTCAGCAGGCGCTGGATGTGGCCATCCCCGGTAAAGACGTAAATATGCTCTACAGACTGGTGGTTTATGCCTCATGTTTTTACATCATAAGCGTTCTTTTTACCACCATTAGATCAAGAGTGATGGTCAATGTCAGTCAGGACATTATTTATCAGATCCGCACTGACCTGTTCAAACACCTGCAAAAGCTTCCCTTCCAGTACTACGACGACAGGCCCCACGGCAAGATTCTGGTAAGGGTGGTCAACTACGTAAACTCCGTTTCGGATATGCTTAGTAATGGTCTTATCAACGTTATCCTTGAGATCATCAACCTGATATTCATCGTAGTCTTCATGTTTGCGGTGGATGTTAAGCTGAGCCTTGTGGTTCTGGCCGGTGTGCCTTTCCTCATGGTCTTCATGTTCTGGATCAAGAACAAGCAGAGAAAGGCCTGGCAGGCGGTATCCAACAAGAACTCCAACTTAAATGCCTACCTTCAGGAGAACATAGTTGGTGCAAGAATCACACAGATCTTTGCAAGAGAAGACGAGAATGCTGATATCTTCAAGACTCTGTCCAATAACTGCCGCAAGACCTGGATGAAGGCTGTAAGCTACTCCACAATGGTCTGGCCCGGAATCGATATTATTTCCGTTCTTGTAAGGGCAGCAATTTATATCTTCGGACTGGTCATCTTCGCAGGGGGCAACGAGACTCTGGGAACCATCGTGGCCATCTCCAGCTACGCCGCAAGATTCTGGCAGCCCATTATGAACCTTGGAAATATCTTCAACGGCTTTATCAACAATATGGCTTACCTTGAGAGAATCTTCGAAGCCATGGATGAGCCTGTGACTGTGGATGATGCTCCTGATGCAGTAGAGATGAAGAAGATGGTGGGAGAGGTTACCTTTGAAAATGTATCTTTTTCCTACGAGAAGGGAAAAGAGGTACTGCACAACGTATCCTTTACTGTTAAGCCCGGAGAGAGCGTTGCTCTTGTAGGTCCCACAGGAGCCGGAAAGAGTACCATTGTGAGCCTTATCTCCAGGTTCTACAACGTGGACAGCGGCAGGATCCTTATAGACGGACAGGATATCTCCAAGGTCACCTTAAAGAGCCTTCGCTCCCAGATGGGAATCATGCTTCAGGACAGCTTTATCTTCTCGGGAACCATCGAGGACAACATCAGATACGGCAAGCTTGACGCCACAGAGGCTGAGATAAGAAGAGCCAGCAAGACGGTCTGTGCCCACAACTTTATCAAGGGCATGTCCGGTGGCTACAGAACAGAGGTTAAGGAGAGAGGAGCACTTTTGTCCCAGGGCCAGAAGCAGCTTATATCCTTCGCGAGAACCCTTTTATCTGATCCTTCAATCCTGGTTCTTGACGAAGCTACTTCCAGTATCGATGTTCAGACGGAAAAAGCGCTGCAACAGGGCCTTGATGCCATGCTGGCGGGAAGAACCAGCTTTATCATAGCCCACAGACTTTCCACCATCACCAAGTGCGACAAGATCATGTACATCAATGACGGCGGTATCACAGAGTGTGGAAGCCATCAGGAGCTTATGGCCAAGAAGGGTGACTACTATCACCTTTATACTGCTCAGATCGAAGGTCTTGAAGTTTGTTAAATTTTTATAAAACTGAAAATAAATAAATAGTTTCTGATTGAACGGTGAAATTAATATACAAAAAAGCATCAAGGACACACTTTTTTCACAATTGTAACACAAACTATTCACCGTATATTTTTAAACTGTCCTTATGAAAATACAGCAGATGAAACAGGGCAAAAAAATCGTCATCAGTATGATTCATAAGGACAAAATGTGTAAGGCTGAGGCCACTGTGCTCACCAACTATGAGGACGGCGTTTTGATAACTCCCGTATATTGTGACGGCGAGTTAGTGGATTTATGCAAGAGCGCCAGCGTAGAATATGAGGATAGCATAACCGGTGCCAAGCATATTTTCAAAGTCGACAGTTTGAGAAGTGTCAATTTAGTAGGTGCGGAATTCAACGTAGTATCAGGAAAAGAGATCACTACAGAGAATAACAAAAGAAAGGCCGCAAGATACGAGATCAATGCGCAGGGAACTGTACATATCAATGGTAAGGTTCCTGCCAGTGTCACCATTCATGATGTATCTCTTCGCGGACTTGCATTTATGACTGGTGGCTACTCCAAGTATAATCTTGGTGACACCGTAAGAGTTATGTTCTATAAGGACAGACATAACGGCCGTATCGATGTAACCGGAACTGTTGCAAGAGTATTCAAGCTCAGCGGACATGAGGCTGTCGGCATCTCTCTTAACAATTTCTCCACAGACTATATCACTTACGTAATGCAGAAAAGAAGTGATAAGCTGGGAGTAGAGATTTCAGCGTAATCTATTTGCATATTTAATATAAAGAAAACCCGTAGATGTTTACCTTTCATCTACGGGTTTTCGCTTTATTCTACTGTAACGACCTTGGCAAGGTTACGTGGCTTATCCACATCATAACCCTTGGCTGCTGAGGTGTAGTAAGCTATGAGCTGCATAACTACCGCAGCAGGGAAGGGCATGAACATATCCTCAAGTTCAGGAAGGATGAAGATATCCTCCTCTGCGATGTTCATATCCTTAAACAGTGACTGCTTGGTGATAAGAAGCACATTGCCGCCTCTGGACTGAACCTCACGGATATTGGAATATTCCTTGGAAGCCAGAAGTGACTGTGTAACAAGGGCTACCACAGGAATTCCGTCGGTAATAAGGGCAATGGTGCCGTGCTTAAGCTCTCCGGAAGCATAGGCCTCGGAATGTATGTAGGAAATCTCCTTGAGCTTAAGGGAACCTTCAAGAAGAAGGGAGTAGTCAAGACCACGGCCGATCATGAAGCACTGATCAGAGGACAAAAGATTTCTTGTCATGCTCTTGATATAGTCCTTCTTGTCGAGGATGGTGCCGATGACCTCGGGAATTCTGCTAAGCTCTGTAAGGTACTGTGCCACCTCCTCAGAGGAAAGAAGTCCGTTGAGTCTTGCTGCATGTATAGCCAGGAGATAGAAAACAGAAGCCTGGCTGGTGAAAGCCTTGGTGCTGGCAACTGCGATCTCTGGGCCTGCATGGGTATAGATGCAGTAGTCGCTGTTATCTGCGATGGTTGAGCCCTTGACATTGACGATGGAAAGAACCTTGGCACCGCGCTTCTTGGCGTACTTGATGGCCTCTAAGGTGTCGATGGTCTCACCGGACTGGGAAACTGCGATAACCAGTGTTCCGGGCTTGATAACAGGATTGGTATAAGTAAACTCTGAAGCCATTGCCACATCGGTGTGGATATTGGCAAGGGTGTGGAAGAGCTGCTGACCAATAAGTCCCGCATGCATGGCTGTTCCGCAGGCGATGACAACGATATTCTGGTTCTCTCTGAAAAGAGAATCAGGGATCTGCTCCTCTGCAAAAGAGGTCTTGCCGTTAACGATGTGAGGCTCAATGGTATTTCTGATGGCATCGGGCTGCTCGTGGATCTCTTTTTCCATATAGAAAGGATATCCGTCCTTGCCGCCGCGGCTGGTATCCCAGTCAATCTCCATGAGCTGGAGAGGAACTTCACGTCTCTTCTCGTCGTGAACAAGGATGCCCTTGGCTGAGAGGCATGCCACCTGATACTCAGGAAGGAATGCGTACTCCTTGGCATGAACTCCGAGAGCTGCCACATCGGAAGCAAGAAGAGCGCCGTGCTCAGTCATGGCTACAACGATGGGGCTTACATTTCTGATGGCGTAAATATTGCCGGGCTTGTCAGAAAAAAGAACTGCGAAGGCGAAGGTTCCCTTAAGAACGCTTACGAGCTTGCGAAGAGCTGCCTCTGGATCTCCGTCGTAGAGGGAGTCAAGAACTGCGGCTGCAACCTCTGTGTCGGTTTCGGAAACAAGCTTATCCTTGAGGTTGTACTCCTTGATAAGTTCCTTGTAGTTCTCAATGATTCCGTTATGAACAAGGGTGATTCTTCCCTGCTGATGAGGGTGTGCATTGGCGTCGCTGAC
>JAEEGL016316605.1_pt1 | contig 30040 bp, 22 predicted proteins | sample 9134231 | NCBI WGS metagenome assembly JAEEGL01 (sample SAMN16246548, study PRJNA631951) | gut metagenome | biome: gut microbiome; feature: rumen; material: fiber-attached | host: Bos | place: Iran: Karaj | collected 2018-10 | reverse complement strand
TCTTCTCCATGCCGAAGTTGTGGCAGCGATGTGTTACGAACATGTCCATTTCCTCGAAGCTGCCCTCGTCCAAAAGCATGGCGATACGCTCACGAGCGGTGTACTTGCCGCGCTCGTGCTGCTTCTCAATGGCTTTCTCGCCACCACCCAGACGGGCTTTGGCGCGGAGCTCGATGAGCTCCTGAATCTTTTCTGTTTGTTTGCTCATTGCAATAATAGAATGATTTAATGGTGTTATGTGATGATTTAATGATTTGATATGTAAGATATTTGCTATCAAAAAAACAGCGAAGATGACCTCTGTGGGCCAAATTCGCTGCAAAGTTAATCAATAAATAATGAACGCGCGAAGGATAATCGTTTTTTTTGCTTGTAGTTTATAATTTTTCACTTAATACGAGCATTTCGCAGCGTTGACAGTCGAATACAAGTGGGAAAGTACGCCCATCGGAGAGACGAAGGGCAAGCGGTTCGCGCAGAGAGAGCCCATGGACGTCGCGTTTACAAGCACCTAAGGCATGACGCAGGCAGAAACGGCAGGACATGATGGGGCCGCCCTCTTGCGACTCCGTCATGGGGAGGGGAGTAGAATGAACAGAGCAGGTGTCCGTATTGCTGTTCGTGATACTCACCGCTTCCTCTCTTTCGTGGTGGGTAAGGAGGGAGGCATCGCAGACTTGACGGCGCCAGTCGGCAAGGACGGAGGAGGGAATGAACCAGTTGTCGGAGAAGCGGATGGTGATGTCGGCGTCGGTGGTGGAGTAGGGGGTGTCGCCGAGACGTGAGAGCTGGCGACGGATATTATCGGCCTGCGGGGTGCGAGCGAGCTCGTGAGGAAGTTGAAAGATGAGCGATGGTTCCGCTTGGCTATCTCTCATCTTGAATCTCTCATCTTTCATCTTACGCATGAGGCTCAGTCGGAAGCCGTCTGTGGTGTCCTCGATGAGCCAGCTGACGGCGATGCGGCGGTCGGCAGAGGGACGGGAGAGAGGACGCTCGAAGGCGGCATCGTAGTTGCGGAAGAGGGGAGTGCCTTTGCGAAGTTGGGAGAGGATGGAAGGATCGGCAGGATAAAGAAAGCCATGATCATCGACACGGTTGACGCGGAAGCCCTGCAGACGGTTATCGGCATCGAAGAAACAGAGGCCGTCGCCGTTGGAGAAACGGGCGGTGCCGGCAACAGCAAGTGCTGGCATCTGCACGGCTTTCACGCTGCCCACAGCCTCGCCGATGGCTTTGGGCGTGGTGAAGCAGGCCATGTCAGACGTGCGCCCGTGGAGGAAATAATCGGTGAAGCGGCGGTTGAAGCTCTTGTTGACATCGGGCGTGAACGTGAAGGTGGAAGTGCCGTAGGACGAGCGGCAGTAGTCATTGGAGCGGCGTGCAAGGATGGCATCGATGCGCTGGCGGTAGTAGGCCACGGTGTTCTTGACGTAGGTTACGTCCTTCAGACGTCCCTCGATTTTGAAAGAGCTGATGCCGGCGTCCATCATGGCTTCGAGGTCGGCGGAGCGGTTCATGTCGCGCAGCGAGAGGAGGTGGCGCTGGCGGAGACCATCGGGAAAAACCGAGGGCACGGTAACAACCTTCCCGTCAGCATCAAGGAGATCGAAGGGCAGGCGGCAGAACTGTGCACACTCACCGCGGTTGGCGCTACGGCCAAAGCAATGTTCGGAGGCATAGCAGCGACCGCTGTAGCAGACGCAGAGGGCACCGTGGACGAAAGCTTCCAGACGCATCGCTGGCACCGCTTCGTGAATGGCGCGTATCTCGTCGAGGGAGAGTTCGCGGGCCAGCACGGTCTGCTCGTAGCCGGCATCGAGGCGCGCCTGGACATCGGCGGAGGTACGGTTGTCCATCTGCGTGGAGGAGTGGAGGGGGAGGGGAGAAGAGATGAAAGACGAGAGGGGATGGGAGATTTCTACTCTCTCATCTTTCATCTTTATACGAGGGTCTTGAGTGATGAGCGCATCGACGTGGATGGCTGCGAGGCCGTTGATGAGTCGGTCAACTTCTTCGAGCTCGTTGTCATGGAGCAACGTGTTTATGGTCACGTAGATGCGAACGCCGAAGGTGTGGGCATAGCGCACTAGCTCGGCGATGTCCTCGACACTGTTGCCGGCCGCAGCACGAGCACCAAAGCGCGGAGCACCGATATAGACTGCGTCGGCACCGTGGCGGACGGCTTCGAGACCACATTCGAGGTCACGGGCAGGGGCAAGCAGCTCAATTTCTCTCATTGGAACATCTCACTTTTCACTCTTTCATTTTTCATTCTATTAGTGGATGGATTCGATGTTGTACGGCGTCTCCTGATAGACGTAGTAGTTCAACCAGTTGGTGAAGAGGAGGTTGGCGTGGGCTCGCCAGGTGACGACGGGACCGAGATCGGGGTTGTCGGCGCGGTAGTAGTGGCGAGGAACATCGATGGGCAGACCCTTGCCGAGGTCGCGGCGGTACTCCGTGTCGAGAGTCAGGGGCGAGTACTCGGCATGGCCGGTGATGAAGAACTCACGTCCGCCACGTGCCATGACGATGCTGACGCCCGACTCCTCGCTCTCGGCGATGATAGAGAGTGGGTGAGTGCCTTCGTGAGAGCCCTCGGGTGCCGTAACGGCCTCGATGTCCTGCCGCCGTATCTCGGTGTGGCGGCTATGCGGCATAAAGAAGAGGTCGTCGAAGCCGCGAAAGATGGGCAGGGAAGGATCGAGCGGCTTTTGAGCAAAGATGCCGAACATCTTGGCGGGCAGCGGGTACTTAGGCACACCGTAATGGTAGTAAAGACCCGCTTGTGCTGCCCAGCAGATGTAAAGCGTCGAGGTGACGTGAGTGCGCGCCCAACGGAAGATGTCCGTCATCTCGTCCCAATAGGTGACCTCCTCGAATTCAAGATGTTCCACAGGGGCACCAGTGATGATCATGCCGTCGAACTTATCGTTGCGCAGCAGCTCGAAGTCCTTGTAGAAGGCCTGCATGTGCTCGATGGGCGTGTTCTTGGACGTGTGGCTCTTGATCTTCATGAAGGTGAGGTCGAGCTGCAACGGCGTGTTCGACAGCACACGAATGAGATCGGTTTCCGTGGTGATCTTGATGGGCATCAGATTGAGCACCACGATGCGCAAGGGACGGATGTCCTGCGATGTAGCGCGGGACGTATCCATCACGAATATATTTTCCTGCTTCAGCAGGTCGATGGCCGGCAGCCTGTCAGGGAGAGTGAGTGGCATGTTACCAGATGGTTACGCGATGTTCTTTGGGCACAAACATGGGGTCGTTCTCGGTGATGCCGAAGGCTTCGTACCAGGCATCGATGTGAGGCAGAGCTCCATTGACGCGCCAGCGACCGAGGGCGTGGGGATCGGACTTGGTGCGTTTGCGGATCTCCTCGTCGCGGATATTACCCGCCCAGACACCAGCGTAAGCCAGGAAGAAACGCTGCTCGGGCGTGAAGCCGTCCTCCGTGGCGAGAGGCGCGTCCTTTGTAGCGTTCTTGAAGGCCTGGAAGGCGACCTGCAGGCCACCGTGATCAGCCATATTCTCGCCGAGCGTGAGCTGACCGTTGGCGCAGAGGCCGGGCAGCACCTCAATGCCGTCGAAGAAATGGCGCATCACCTGTGTACGCTCCTCAAAGCGCTTCGTATCCTCCTCGGTCCACCACTGACGCAGGTTGCCGTCCTTGTCGAACTTAGCGCCCTGATCATCGAAGCCGTGCGTCATCTCGTGACCGATGACGACGCCGATGGCACCGTAGTTGAAGGCATCGTCAGCGTTCATGTCAAAGAAGGGAGGCTGGAGGATGCCAGCGGGGAAGCAGATCTCGTTGGTTGTCGGATTGTAGTAGGCGTTGACCGTCTGCGGCGTCATATACCAAACGGTATTGTCAACGGGTTTGTTAAGCTTCTTCTCGATCATGTCGCGAACGGCCCACATGGAAGCATTCTTGACATTTTCCCAATAGATAGGGCTGACCTCGAGGGTGGAGTAGTCGCGCCACTTGTCGGGATAGCCGACCTTGACGATGAAGGCGTTCAACTTGTCGTGAGCCACAGCTTTGGTGCTGTCGCTCATCCATTCCTGTGCATCGATGCGCTCGCCGAGGGCAATCTGAAGGTTCTTTACCAGTTGCACCATGCGCTCCTTGGCTGCTGCAGGGAAGTATTTCTCGACATAGAGCTGACCGACAGCCTCGCCGAGAGCACCCTCGGTAGCCGCTACGGCGCGCTTCCAACGAGGACGGTCCTCCTCGCGACCACTCATGACACGACCGAAGAAGTCGAAGTTGATGGCACGTGTCTCGTCATCGAGGCATCCGGCAGCGGCGTTGATGAGCTGCCAGGAGATGTAGTCTTTGAGGACGTTGATGTCCGTTTCTGCCCACATCGCTTCAATCTCATGGATCACCTCGGGTTGTCCTACACTGACCTCTTTGATGTCGGTGGCGCCGTGGACGTTGAAATACGACTTCCAGGCGATGCCGGGATAGTCCTTGAGCAGCTGAGCGAACGTCATCTTGTTGTAGTTCTTCTCGTCGTCGCGCAGTTCGGTACGGGTACGGGAGATTTTAGCCAGACGCGTCTCAAAAGCCAGAACGTCAGCCACTTTCGTTGAAGCGTTGTTGTCATCGACTACCTTGCAACGCGTCAGGAGCTTTGCCATATAGTCCTTGTAGGCTTCGCGGATGGCTGTGGTGGCAGAGTCGGTGTCGAGGTAGTATTCGCGCTGTCCCATGACGAGTCCGCTCTGCCAGATTTGCAGCAGGTTGTTCTTGCTGTTCTTGATGTCGGCGTCGATGTAGAAACCGAAGAGGCCGTCCACGCCCTTCACCTGAAGTGAGGAGTAGAGGCGGAAGAGTTCGTCCTTGTCGTAGCAGGCAGCGATGCTCTGCAGCTCCTTGCGGATGGGTTCGAGACCCTGTTTGTTGAGCGAAACGCTGTCCATGACGCTGTTGTACATCATCGCAATCTTCTCGGCGATGCTGCCTTTGGCGTTCTGTTGAGCGGCTACGCCCTCGATGAGGCCGCGCAGTTGCTCGTTGTTGTTCTCGCCCAACTGATCGAAGCTGCCGAAACGCGAATACTCAGCCGTGAGGGGGTGAGCTTTCATCCAACCGCCACAGGCATATTGGTAGAAATCAGTGCCGGGAACGGCGGTTGTGTCGAGGTTGTTAAGGTCGATGCCCGTAGTGAGGGCGGCCTGTTGTCCACCGCAAGCGGTAAGGAATGAAATGGCCATAAAAGGAAGGATGTGTTTGATTTTCATAATGGAGATATTTAGTTGTTAAGTTCTTCAGATGCTTCGAGCCAACGTGCTTCGGCTTCCTCCAACTGAGCCTTGAGGCGCGAATGGCGTTCGTAGAGCGACAGGTCGGCTGCACCTTCGGGTGTGGCCAGCTTGTCTTCGACGAGGTGCAGGGCTGCTTCGAGCTGTGCCACTTCCGCCTCCGCCTCTGCCACGGCTTTCTCCAGCTTGCGTCGCTGACGGGCTTGGGCTTTCTGTTCGGCGTAGGAAGGCCCACCCCCGGCCTTCCCTGTGAGGGAGGAGGCGATGACTTCTCCTGATTGAATTCGTTGACCATTGGCAGAGGTATTTGCTCCCTCCCTCGCAGGGAGGGCTGGGGGTGGGTCTGCAGGTTTCTTCATGAGCCAATCATAGATACCGCCCAGATGCTCGCGAACACGTCCGCCGGCGAAGCTATAGACCTTCTCGACGAGGCCGTCGAGGAACTGGCGGTCGTGACTGACAACGATGACGGTGCCGTCGAAGGCGGCGATGGCTTCTTTCAGCACGTCCTTGGATTTCATGTCCAGATGGTTCGTCGGCTCGTCGAGAATGAGGAAATTGACGGGTTCGAGCAAGAGCTTGATCATCGCCAGACGCGAGCGTTCGCCACCAGAGAGGACCTTAACCTTCTTGTCCGATGCCTCGCCGCCGAACATAAAAGCACCAAGGATGTCGCGGATGCGTGTCCGGATGTCGCCTCGGGCCACGCGGTCGATGGTGTCGAATACAGTGAGCTCCGGGTCGAGCAGCTGCGCCTGGTTCTGAGCGAAGTAGCCGATTTGAATGTTATGACCGATTTTCAGCGAGCCTTCGAAGGGTATCTCGCCGAGGATGCATTTGACGAGCGTCGATTTACCCTCGCCGTTGCGCCCCACAAATGCCACCTTCTCACCACGACGGATGGTCAGGTTGACATGGGCGATGACCTCGTGGTCGTAAGCCTTGCGCAGATCTTCGACAATGAGTGGGAAGTCACCACTGCGCTGACAAGGCGGGAACTTGAGGTGGAGGGCGCTATTGTCCACGTCATCGACCTCAATGGGAATGATACGATTGAGCTGTTTGATGCGCTCCTGCACCTGTACGGCCTTCGTCGGTTTGTAGCGGAAGCGCTCGATGAACTCCTTGAGGTCGGCGATTTCCTTCTGCTGGTTCTCGTAAGCCCGCAGCTGTTGCTCGCGTCGCTCGGCACGGAGTCGGACATATTCGTCGTACTTGACTTTATAATCCCAAATGCGTCCGCAGGAAATCTCGAGCGTGCGTGTTGTAACATTATTAATGAACGCGCGATCGTGAGACACCAGTATCACGGCACCGGCACGCTGCTGGAGGTATTGCTCCAACCATTGAATACTCTCGATGTCGAGGTGGTTGGTGGGCTCGTCAAGCAACAGCACATCAGGCTGGCGTAGCAGGAGTTTGGCCAGTTCGATGCGCATTCGCCAGCCACCGCTCAGCTCACGCGTGGGACGGTCGAAGTCGGTGCGTTCAAAGCCCAAGCCGATGAGCGTCCGCTCGACCTCGGCATGGAAGTTGAGGCCGCCCATCATCTGGAAATGTTCCTCTGCGTGGGTGTAGCGTTCAACCAGCGCCATGTAGTCATCGCTCTCGTAATCTGTGCGCTCGGCCATCTCGGCTCCCATACGATCGATGTCGGCCTGCAGGTCGCGGATATGGTCGAACGCCAACAGCGCCTCGTCCATGACAGTGCGTTCGTCGGCCAGCTCCATCACCTGAGGAAGATAGGCAATGGTGGTGCCGCGTGGAGCGGCAACATGGCCTTCGGTAGGCATCTGTTGACTGGCGATGATTTTGAGCAACGTAGATTTTCCGGCACCGTTTTTACCCGTCAGGGCGATGCGGTCGCGGTCGTTGACGACGAAGCTCACATCGGTGAACAGCGGTCGTGCACTGAATTCTACGGAAAGGTGCTCAACAGAGATCATGAATAGTGTATAATGAATAATGTATAACGGACAATGGATGATTAGACGAAGGCTTGCCGTGCTTTCTTGAGGAGGTCAGAGGCGAAGATGAAATCGGTGAGCGCCTGATTGTCGGAGGTCGCCACCTGCGTCTTTTCGCCGGTCCATTCTTGTTCTCCGTCCTTGATGAAGATAATGCTGTCGCCGATGCCCATGACTGAATTCATGTCGTGGGTGTTGATGATGGTTGTCATCTGGTATTCCTCAGTGATATCGTGGATGAGGGCATCGATGACGAGCGACGTCTTAGGATCGAGGCCACTGTTGGGCTCATCGCAGAAAAGGTACTTTGGGTTGAGGGCGATGGCACGTGCAATGGCAACACGTTTTTGCATGCCGCCAGAGATTTCGTTGGGGTATTTCTGCTGGGCCTCGATGAGGTTGACACGGTCGAGACATTGTTGAGCTCGTTTCGTTCGTTCGCGGAGGTTCATGTTGGAGAACATATCGAGCGGAAACATCACGTTTTCGAGCACAGTGAGGCTGTCGAAGAGCGCTGCCGACTGAAAAATCATGCCCATCTCGCGGCGCAGGAGTGCTTTCTCCCTTTTGTTCATTGCCACGAAATCGCGACCGTCGTAAAGTATCTGGCCGCTTGTGGGTTCCAGGAGGCCGACAATGCACTTCATCAATACTGTCTTTCCCGATCCCGACTGTCCGATGATCAGGTTTGTCTGCCCGGCAGGAAATACCGTGGAGATGCCTTTGAGAACCTCTTTGTCCTCGAAGGATTTATGGATGTTGTTGATAGCTATCATCAGACTTTTCAGGAAAGGATTTGAGTGAGGAAAATATCGGCGAACAGAATAAGCATGGAGCAATGGACGACACTGTCCGTGGAGGCCTTACCCACTTCGACGGAACCGCCTTCGACGATGTAGCCGTAGAACGAGGATACCGAAGCGATGATGAAGGCGAAGAAGAATGATTTGATGTAGGACATCCACACGAACCACTCATTGAACGAGTGCTGGAGGCCGAAGGTAAGGTCTTCGGCAGTGATGATTCCCATCAAGCTGATGCCGTAGGCACCGCCCAAGCCCGCCACCATGGAGAAGGTGACAAGGATAGGAATCATGGTCACCAGTCCCATGATCTTGGGCAAAATAAGATAGGATGCTGAGTTGACACCCATGATTTCCAATGCATCAATCTGCTGGGTGACGCGCATCGTGCCAATCTCTGAGGCGATGTTGGAGCCTACTTTTCCCGCTAAGATCAGACACATAATCGAACTGGAGAATTCCAGAAGCAGGATTTCACGTGTCGTGTAGCCTGTGGAGAAACGCGGCATCCACGGACTTTGGATGTTCATCCTCATCTGGATGCAGATCACGGCACCAATGAAGAAAGAAATCATTAGCACGATGCCGATGGAATCGACACCGAGTTTTTGCATTTCGCGGACGTATTGTTTAAGGTACATCCGAAAACGTTCCGGGCGGCTGAAGACCCTGGCCATCAGCTGCAGATAACGGCCAAAAGTGGCCAGTGGTTGAGTGATTATTTTCATATCTGGGTGCAAAAGTAGTCAAAAAAGCCTAAAAGCGGGGGCTTTAGGAGCAGTTTTTTTTGATAAAGCAGTAGAAAGTGGCAAGAATTGTGTACTTTTGCACGCTCAATACGTGAATATGACAGAAGAAATCCTTCAGCCAACCACTTTGGTGGACCCTTCCAGCCCTGCTTGGCTGGCTCCTCATCAGACGATGCCCTTGCGCCTTTGTGCGGAGCATCTGAAGAAAATCTACGGCAAACGAACCGTGGCCGATGATGTCAATTTCCATGTTGACCAAGGCGAGATCGTGGGACTGCTGGGACCAAATGGTGCCGGCAAGACGACCTCTTTCTATATGACTACGGGTTTGGTCATCCCCAACGAGGGTCGCGTGTTCATCGGAGACACCGAGGTGACGGATCTGCCCGTTTACAAACGTGCCAAGGCCGGCATAGGCTATCTGGCTCAGGAGGCGAGCGTATTCCGCAAGATGAGCGTCGAGGACAACATCGCCAGCGTGCTGGAGTTGCGCACCGATTGCAGCGAGACCTATAAACGCGAGAAACTGGAGAACCTCATTCGGGAGTTCCGTTTGGAAAAGGTGCGCAAGAACCTGGGCGACCGTCTCTCGGGTGGCGAGCGTCGTCGCACCGAGATAGCGCGCTGCCTGGCCATCGACCCCAAGTTCGTGATGCTCGATGAACCTTTCGCGGGCGTTGACCCCATCGCCGTGGAGGACATCCAGCTCATCGTATGGAAGCTGAAACGTATGAACATAGGTGTGCTCATCACCGACCACAATGTCGAGGAAACACTCTGTATCACCGACCGTGCTTACATGCTGTTTGAAGGGCGCATCCGTTTCAAGGGAACGCCCGAGGAGCTGGCGAATAACGAGATTGTCAGGGCGAAATACCTGACGAACAGCTTCGTCCTTCGTCCCAAAGACTTCGAATCGATGGATCGCGAGCGTAGCGAAAGTACCGAGGAGGCATAGACCCGACCCGGCAAATCGCCTGGCGACTGACAAGCTGTCAGTGTGCAGCGCCTTTGGCATTCTTTTTGCAATCTAAAGACAAAACTATATTTATTCAAAACAAAACATCAACCAATGAACATTCAATTCGACAAGACTTCCAATGTGTCAGCCGAGCTGACCATCTCTTTCGAGAAAGCAGATTATCAGGAGCGCGTAGAAAAAGCACTCAAGGACTATAGAAAGAAGGCTGCACTGCCTGGCTTCCGCCCCGGACAAGTGCCTCTGAGCCTGATGAAGAAACGTTTTGGTGGCGAGATTACGGCTGAGGAAGTGCAGAAACTGCTCTCCGAGAAGCTTTACGGTTATCTCCGCGAGAACAAAGTGAACATGCTGGGCGATCCCCTTGCCAGTGAGAAGCAGCAAGCCATCGATTTCGATGCCGAACAGCTGGATTTCATCTTCGACATCGCACTCGCTCCCGAATTCGATGCCAAACTGACGGATAAGGATAAGGTGCCTTATTACACCATCGAGATTACCGACGAGATGATCGACGGACAGGTCAAGGCCTACTGCCAGCGCGGTGGTCACTACGAGCAGGTCGAAAAGTGGCAGGAAGGCGACATGACAAAGGGTCATATCGCAGAGTTGGATGACGACGGCAATATCAAGGAAGGCGGAATCGTGAAGGAGGATGCCGTCATGCTTCCCGACTATTTCAAGAATGCCGACCAAAAGAAGAAGTTCGACGGCGTCGGTGTCAACACCGTCCTCACGTTCAACCCCTCCGAGGCTTATGAAGGCAGCGCCATCGAGGTCAGCAGCTTGCTGGGCATCACTAAGGAAGAGGCTGAGAATGTCAAGGGCAACTTCAGCTATCAGATCAACGAGATCACACGCTATGTGCCTGCAGAGCTGACTCAGGAACTCTTTGATCGTGTCTTCGGCGAAGGTGTTGTCAAGAGCGAGGAAGAATTCCGCGGCCGCATCAAGGAGCAGATGGAGCAGCAGTTCGCCAAGGACAGTGAGTTCCGTTTCATGATTGATGTGCGTGAATATCTTGAGAAGCGCATTGGCGACCTCGAATGGCCGGACGCTCTGCTGAAGCGTATCATGCGGGCCAACAATCCCGACAAGGAGGAGAGTTACGTCGAGGATAATTATGCAGGAAGCGTCAAGGAACTGGAATGGCACCTCATCAAGGAACAGCTCGCCGACCAGACCGCCATCAAGGTGGAACAGCCCGATGTGCTCGAGGTCGTCAAAGAGCAGACGCGTGATCAGTTTGCACAATACGGTATGGCCAATGTCCCCGAAGAGGTCATCGAGCGTTATGCCAATGAGCAACTGCAGAAGCGTGACCAACTCGACGGTTATGTGGCCCGTGCCGTGGAACGTAAGCTTGGAGCCGCTCTTAAGGACGTCGTCAAACTTCAGAAGAAGAACGTTTCGATAGAAGATTTCAACAAATTATTTGAGAAGAAATAATGCAGCAAACCGATTTTCGCAAATTTGCCACAGGTCATCTGGGCATCAACGGACAAGTGTTGGATGACTATGTGAGCCTTCAGAACCAATATCTGAATCCTTATATTCTGGAGGAGCGTCAGCTGAACGTGACACAGATGGACGTGTTCTCCCGTCTGATGATGGATCGCATCATCTTCCTCGGTACGCCCATCGATGATTACACGGCCAACACGCTTCAGGCGCAGCTCCTCTATCTCGACAGCGCCGACCCCGGCAAGGATATCAGCATCTACCTGAACTCGCCTGGCGGCAGTGTCAGCGCCGGTCTGGGTATCTACGACACGATGCAGTTCGTGACTTCCGATGTGGCTACGATCTGCACGGGTATGGCCGCTTCGATGGCTGCCGTGCTGCTCGTCGCCGGTAAGGAGGGCAAGCGTTCGGCACTGCCTCACAGCCGCGTCATGATCCACCAGCCCCTCGGCGGTGTACAGGGTCAGGCCAGCGATATCGAGATTGAGGCTCGTGAGATTCAGAAATTGAAGAAGGAACTCTATCAGATCATCGCCGATCACAGCCATACCGATTATGACAAGGTGTGGGCTGACAGTGACCGCAACTATTGGATGACCGCCCAAGAGGCGCTCGAGTACGGCATGATTGATCAGGTGCTGTCGAGAAAGGGATAAAATCCCTCGCGCGCGTTCCTTATATTATATATAACATTAAGCAATGGCAAAAAAAATAGAAAGATGTTCCTTCTGTGGTCGTGGCTCCGATGAGGTCAAGCTTTTGATCACGGGGCTTAACGGCGCCATTTGTGAAGAGTGCGCGGAGCAGGCATACTCCATCGTGCAGGAATCGCTCAACTCGGATAAGAAAGCGTCCAAGTCTTCTGGATTCAATTGGCACCATCTTCCCAAGCCTACGGAAATCAAGGCTTACCTGGATCAATATGTCATTGGTCAGGACGATGCCAAGCGTTACCTCTCCGTTGCTGTTTACAACCACTACAAGCGTATAGGCCAGAAGGTGGAGGACGACGGTGTGGAGATCGAGAAGAGCAATGTCATCATGGTGGGACCTACAGGAACCGGTAAGACCTTGATGGCTCGTACGATAGCGAATCTGCTGAAGGTGCCTTTCACGATTGTCGATGCCACCGTCTTCACGGAAGCCGGCTACGTCGGAGAGGATGTTGAAAGTATCCTGTCGCGCTTGTTGCAAGTTGCTGATTTCAACGTTGAATCCACCCAACGGGGCATTGTCTTCATCGATGAGATCGACAAGATAGCTCGTAAAACCGACAATCCAAGCATTACGCGTGACGTTAGTGGCGAAGGTGTGCAGCAGGGCCTGCTGAAACTCCTCGAAGGAGCTGTAGTCAACGTTCCTCCCAAGGGAGGTCGCAAACATCCCGACCAGGATTATGTTCATGTTGACACCCGCAATATCCTGTTCATTTGTGGCGGCGCCTTCGATGGCATCGAACGCAAGATAGCTCAGCGATTGAACACTCACGTCGTCGGGTATAATTCCGTGCAGAACGTTGCACGCATCGACCGTGGTAACTTGATGCAGTATATTCAGCCTCAGGACCTCAAGTCCTTCGGATTGATACCTGAGATCATCGGTCGTCTGCCGGTTCTGACCTATCTCAATCCGCTCGACCGCCAAGCTTTGCGCGATATCCTGACCGAACCCAAGAACTCGTTGATCCGTCAGCAGCAAAAGCTCTTCGGCATGGACGGCATCGAGCTGACCTTCGACGAGGATGCTCTTGAGTATATCGTCGATAAGGCAGTGGAGTTCAAACTCGGAGCCCGTGGTTTGCGCAGCATTGTCGAGAGCATTATGATAGGTCCGCAATTTGAAATGCCGACCTCAGGCACCAAGTCTTTCACCGTAACACGTGATTTTGCCAAACAACAAGTGGAAAAAGCCAGTTTTGCAGCTTGAAAATACTGAAAAGTGACGCCGAAACGCGTCACTTTTCTTTTTTTACCTTAAAATATACCCAAAAGTTTTGTGAATTGGAAAAATTGTTTATATCTTTGTATCGCAACTGAAACGAAAACCGTATGAATAGAGACCACGACCTTAATGAAAGTTTGAAGCATTACTTTGGATTTGACACATTTAAGGGTGATCAGGAGGCCATCATCAAGAACCTGATGAGTGGTCGCGATACATTTGTGTTGATGCCCACGGGTGGCGGCAAGTCGCTTTGTTATCAGTTGCCGGCGCTTATCATGGAGGGTACGGCCATTGTCATTTCGCCGTTGATAGCCTTGATGAAGAACCAGGTGGATGCGATTCGTCAGGTCAGCGCAGACGATGGCATCGCTCATTTCATGAATTCTTCCTTGAACCGTGCTGCTTTGGATCAGGTGAAAAGTGATGTTCTTTCTGGTCGCACGAAGCTGCTTTATGTGGCTCCGGAATCCCTGACCAAAGAGGAGAATATTGATTTTCTCCGTCAGGTTCATATCTCTTTCTACGCCGTCGATGAGGCTCACTGTATCTCTGAGTGGGGCCACGACTTCCGTCCGGAGTACCGCCGCATCAGACCCATTATCACCGAGATAGGTGTGGCGCCTGTCATCGCCCTCACGGCAACAGCGACAGACAAGGTACGAGGCGACATCAAGAAGAACCTTGGAATGCCGGATGCCGATGAGTTCAAGAGCTCGTTCAATAGGCCTAATCTCTATTACGAAGTTCGCCCCAAGACGAAGGATATCAACAAGGAAATCATCAAGTTCATCAAGCAGAATCCCGGCAAGAGCGGCATCATCTATTGCCTATCGCGCAAGAAGGTGGAGGAGCTGGCAGAGGTGTTGAGAGCCAATGACATCAATGCCCGTGCCTACCACGCCGGCATGGATACGCCGACGCGTACTCAGACCCAGGATGATTTCGTCATGGATGATATCGATGTCATCGTGGCCACCATCGCTTTTGGTATGGGCATTGATAAGCCCGACGTCCGTTTTGTCATTCATTATGATATTCCCAAGAGCCTCGAAGGCTATTATCAGGAAACAGGACGTGCAGGTCGTGATGGTGGCGAAGGCAAGTGTATCACGTTCTATACGTATAAAGATCTTCTCAAGCTCGAGAAGTTCATGGAGGGCAAACCCGTGGCTGAGCAGGACATCGGTCGCCAGCTGCTGCAGGAGACCGCTGCCTACGCTGAGACCAGCGTCTGCCGCCGTAGGGTGCTGTTGCATTATTTCGGTGAAGAATATAATGAGGACAACTGCCACAACTGCGACAATTGTCTGCATCCCAAGCAACTCATCGAGGCTCGCGACCAGTTGCGGCTGGTGCTTGAGGTCGTTCAGGCGGTCAAGGAGAACTTCAAGGCGCCTCATATCCTCAATGTCATTACGGGCAATCCCACCGAGGAGGTCATTGCGCATAAGCACGACGACCTGCCTTGCTTCGGCAGTGGCGACGACAAGGACGCTCGTTTCTGGAACACCGTCATCCGTCAGGCTATCCTCTCCGGTTACCTTTATAAAGAGGTGGAGAACTATGGTTTACTGAAGCTTACGCCTGAAGGCCGTCAGTTCATCACCAAGCCTGTCAGCTTCCTCATCTCCGAGGACAACGATTTCGACAGCGACTATGTGGATCCCGATGCCGGCACCAGCGCGCTCGACGAGGAGCTTTTCAAGATGCTCAAGGATCTGCGCAAGGATGTGGCCAAGCAGAAGGAGATACCGCCATACGTCATCTTCCAGGATTCAAGCCTCGAGGCGATGGCTACGTTCTATCCCGTAACCATCGACGAGCTGAAGACCATTCCCGGAGTAGGGGAGGGCAAGGCAAAGCGCTACGGCAAAGCCTTCTGTGAGCTGATCATGCGCCATTGCGAGCAGAACGAGATCGACCGACCCGAGATGTTCAGCGTGCGCACCGTAGCCAATAAGAGCAAGAACAAGGTTCGCATCATCCAGAGCATCGACCGTAAGGTCGAACTCGATATCCTGGCACAGTCGATGGGTCTCGACTTTGACGAGTTCCTCGATGAGCTGGACGTGATCGTGGACAGCGGCACGAAGCTCGACATCTCCTATTACCTCAAATCCATCATGGATGCCGATCAGATTGAGGATATCTTTGAGTATTTCCGCGAGAGCGAAAGCGACGACATCGATGATGCGCTCGACGAGCTCGAGGATGAGTACACAGAGGAGCAAATTCGACTCGTACGCATACAATTCATATCCGAATTGGGCAACTAAGGCCATCAATCTTTGCCAATTGGTGTTAATCTGCGGTTAAAACTGCTTGTGATTTTGGCTGTCTCGCGGAAAAATTGTATTTTTGCGCGCAATTAAAAGCAAAGCATTTCTCACTATGGCAGATTTTATTGCAGACCGCATCGTAATGGATGGACTCACGTTTGACGATGTCCTCCTCGTTCCCGCTTATTCTGAGGTACTTCCTCGCAGTGTGGATCTCTCCACCCGTTTCTCGCGTCACATCGAGCTGAAGGTGCCGTTCGTCACCGCAGCGATGGACACCGTCACCGAGGCCACGATGGCCATAGCTATTGCCCGTGAAGGCGGCATTGGCGTTATCCACAAGAATATGTCCATCGAAGATCAGGCTCGTCAGGTGGCTATCGTCAAGCGTGCCGAGAACGGTATGATCTATCATCCCGTGACCATCCTCAGCAATGCTACGGTGGCCGATGCCCTCGGCCTCATGGCTGAATACCACATCGGCGGTATTCCTGTGGTGGACAAGGAAAACAAACTCGTCGGCATCGTCACCAATCGCGACCTTCGCTTCGAACGTAACGTCGGACGTCCTATAGCCGAGGTGATGACTAAGGACAACCTCGTGACCACACACCAGCAGACGGACCTCACCGCAGCCGCACAGATTCTGCAAGAGAATAAGATCGAGAAACTGCCTGTGGTCGATGACGATAACCACCTCATCGGCCTCATTACGTATAAGGATATCACCAAAGCTAAGGACAAGCCCATGGCTTGTAAGGACGAGAAAGGCCGTCTGCGTGTAGCTGCCGGTGTCGGCGTGACTTCCGATACGATGCAGCGTATCACGGCACTCGTCGAGGCCGGTGCTGATGCCATTGTCATCGACACCGCTCATGGTCATTCAAAGGGCGTCATCGAGAAACTGCGCGAAGCCAAGGCCGCCTATCCCGACGTGGACATCGTCGTGGGAAATGTGGCAACGGGCGAAGCCGCCAGAATGCTTGTCGAAGCTGGTGCTGATGGCATCAAGGTAGGCATTGGCCCCGGTTCCATCTGCACCACACGTGTCGTGGCCGGTGTAGGCGTACCCCAGCTCTCGGCGGTCTATGATGTGGCTAAAGCATTGGAAGATACTGATGTACCACTCATCGCCGACGGCGGTCTCCGCTATTCTGGCGATGTCGTCAAGGCCATTGCTGCCGGCGGTCATTGCGTGATGATCGGTTCCCTGGTGGCAGGCACCGAGGAGAGCCCGGGCGACACGATTATCTTCAACGGACGTAAGTTCAAGAGCTACCGCGGTATGGGGTCGCTCGAAGCCATGGAGAACGGCAGCAAGGATCGTTATTTCCAGGCGGGCGAGAAGGATGTGAAGAAGCTGGTCCCCGAAGGCATCGCCGGACGTGTGCCTTACAAAGGTACGGTTCAGGAGGTTATCTATCAGCTCATCGGCGGCCTGCGTTCGGGTATGGGCTATTGCGGTGCTGCAACCATCGAAGACTTGCATCACGCACGCTTCGTCCGTATCACCAATGCCGGTGTCCTCGAAAGCCACCCCCACGACATCACCATCACCAGCGAGGCTCCCAACTATTCGAGGCCGCAATAGCGTACTATTCCTTCCTGGCCTCAAGATAATCTGCAATATAAGTTAAAATCATAGATTACAATGAAGCGAATCTTTCATCTTTTATCTTTCATCTTTTATCTGTCTTTATCCCCTGTCGCACTTTTTGCGCAGGCTGATGATCCCATTGTCATGCGTATCAATGGCAAGAACGTGACGCGCTCTGAGTTTGAGTACAACTACAACAAGAACAACACCGACGGTGTCATCGATAAGAAGACGGTCATGGAGTATGTGGACCTCTTCATCAACTACAAGCTGAAGGTCGAGGCCGCTCTCGATGCCAAACTCGACACGCTGTCGTCCTATCAGCAGGAGTTCCGCACTTACCGCGACCAGCAGATTCGTCCGTTGCTCGTCTCGGCTGAAGCTGAGGAGCAGGAGGTGCAGAAGTACTACCAGCAGATGCTCGACCAGCTCGAAGGCAAGAACTTACTGCAGCCTGCCCACATCTTCGTACACCTCACCCAGCAATCGACTCCCGAGCAGCAAACGGCTGCCAAGGCACGCATCGACAGCATCTATGCCGTCCTCCAGGGTGGAGCCGACTTCGCACAGCTGGCGGCGCAGACCTCAGAGGATCCGGGTACGGCTCAGCGCGGTGGCGTCATCGGGTGGATAGGTCCGAAGCAGTTGTTACCCGAGATCGAGACAAAGCTCTACGCGATGCAGAAGGACGAGGTCGCGGCGCCGATGCAGTCCACCGTGGGATGGCACATCCTCAAGTTGATGGATCAGAAACCGTTGGAGCCCTACGACACTTTGGCACCCCGCATCCGTCAGTTCCTCGAGAGCCGCGGCATGAAGGATAAGATTGCTGCCGCCGTAGTCGATGAAGAAGCCAAGACTTCGGGACGCACGATCGAGGAGGTGATGGACGACGAAGCCGAGCGCCTCGCCGCCGAGGACGACGAACTGAAGTATCTCATCCAGGAATACCACGACGGCCTCCTCCTCTATGAGATCTGCCAGCGCACCGTGTGGGAGCCGGCTGCCAAGGACACTGCAGCACTCGAACGCTTCTTCAAACTCAACAAGAAGAACTATGCCTACCAGAAACCTCACTACGTGGGTGCTCTGCTCCAGGCCACGTCGCCCGCTGTGCTGAAGCAGACACAGAAATTGCTCAAAGGCAAGGACGAGGATCTCTGGGCTGGCATCGTCAAGTCGCAACTCAACAAGGATAGCGTGCAGGTTCGCTTCGAGCGCCGCAACTTCGAGCAGGGTGAGAATGCCCTCGTCGATTCGCTCGTGTTCGGCATCAAGGCCGGCAAGACACGCCTGAGCCAGAAATATCCTGCCGTCGGTGTCATCGGACGCAAGCTGAAGAAAGGACCGCAGCGCTGGACGGATGTCAGCGCACAGGTGGTGACGGATTACCAGGCGCTCAAGGAGCAGGAATTTGTCGCCGACCTGCGCCGTCGCTACAAGGTCGAGATCTACAAGAAGAACCTGGATACGGTGAATAATCATTGAACGTCATGCAGATGAAACATCTTTCTTTCCTCATCCTCTTCATGCTCTCGGCGGTCGGCGTTAACGCACAGACCGCCTTAGGCTCTCCGGCCAATATGGTCGATGAGGTCATTTGGGTCGTTGGCGATGAGGCTATCCTGCGCAGCGATGTGGAGAAGGTACGCACCCAGATGGGTCGCGTCACCGGCAACCCTTACTGCGTCATACCTGAGAACCTGGCCGTGCAGAAACTGTTTATCCATCAGGCCGAGATCGATAGCATCGAGGCCAACGAGGAGACCGTCAACCGCAACGTCGAGGCGCAGATCGCAGAATGGGTGCAGACCGCAGGCTCCAAGGAGAAGCTCGAGGAGTACCGCAACATGACGCTGACGCAGATCCGCGAGGAGACCTACGACCTCGTCAAGGACAACCTGATCATGCGACAGGTGCGTGAACACCTGACCAAGGACATCAAGGTGACACCCGCCGAGGTGCGCCATTTCTTCAAGGATGTACCCGAGGACTCGTTGCCCCTCATCCCCACTCAGGTGGAGGTGGAACTGCTGGCCGAGCACCCCAAGGTGCAGCAGGAGGAGATCGACCGCATCAAAGGCTTGCTGCGCGAATACACCGATCGCATCAACAGCGGCGAGATGACCTTCTCCGTCATGGCGCGTATGTTCAGTGAGGATGTCACCTCAGCACGTCAGGGCGGCGAGATGGACTACATGAGCAAGGTGGACCTCGACCCGGCTTTTGCCAATGTGGCGTGGAGCCTCACCGACCCCAAGAAGGTGTCGAAGATCGTGGAGTCGCAGTACGGCTACCACATCATCCAACTCGTGGACAAACGTGGCGACAAGCTCAAGTTGCGCCATATCCTCAAGCGACCTCGCATCGACGAGAAGGACGTTGAGGCCGCGCTGCTCCGTCTCGACTCCATCACGATGGACATCCGCGAAGGCAAGTTCACCTTCGAGGATGCTGCCACAGCGCTCTCCGACGATAAGGATTCGCGCAACAACAAAGGCCTCATGTTCAACGTCGTCATCGACGAAGCCACAGGCGAACGCACCCGCACCTCACGTTTCAAGATGGGTGAGCTGCCTGCCGAGATTGCCCGTGTCGTTGAAGGACTCGAAGTCGGCGAGATGTCTAAGCCCTTCGCTATGATTGACAAGAGCGGCAAGCAGCAATGCTGTGTCGTCAAGCTCAAGAGTCGCATCAAAGCCCACGCCGCCACCGTCAACGAGGACTTCCAAATCCTCAGCGCCATCGTCCGCAACCGCCGCTGCGAGGAGTTCCTGGACGACTGGATCCGCGACAAACAACGTACGACCTACGTCCGCATTAACCCCGAATGGGTCACCTGCGACTTCAAGTATCCGGGGTGGATTAAGGAATAACAAGACCAATGTCAGTATGAAGAAAAGAATACCGCTTATCCTTATATTGATACTGAGCGCTGTATGTTCAATAGCCACAGTATCTACTCCCCTCCCAACAAAGGAGGGGCAGGGGAGTGGCTCTTCTTCCTCTTCGCGCCGTTCTTCCAAGCCTCGCCGCCAGTCGGATTCCCGCATCCATCTTCTTCATGCCGACGAGCTCTTCTTCGATAAGGCCAAGAATCCTGATGCCCAGATCCTGCGTGGCCATGTACGCTTCCGCCACGATGGTGTCATCCTCACCTGCGACAGCGCCTGCTACTACGAGGACAACAATTCGTTCGACGCCTTCGGCCATGTAAGGATGAACCAGGCCGACACGCTGACCCTCACCTCCAGGGTGCTGTTCTACGACGGTGCCGACCAGATGGCACGCGCTCGCTACGATGTCGTCCTCACCCATCGCAAGAGCAAGCTCTACTGCGACAGCCTCGACTACGACCGCCTCTACGACCTGGGCTATTTCTTCCAAGGCGGTAAGCTCGTCGATCAGGACAACACCCTTACTAGCGAATGGGGACAGTACAGTCCTGCCACGCGTGAAGCCGTCTTCAACTACAACGTGGATCTCCATAACCCTGACTTCACCCTCCTCTCCGACACCCTGCACTACAACACCGGAACGGCCATCGCCCGCATCGTAGGACCCTCTAACATTGACAATGGTGACAACCATATCTACTCCGAACGAGGCTCCTACGACACCAATGCCGGCCATGCCTACCTGCTCGACCGTTCCATCGTCAGCAACAAAGGCACGACCATCACCGGCGACAGTCTCGACTACCTCGAGGAAGGCTCCACCTGTCGCGCGTACCATAATATTATATATATGGACAAGGACAACCAGAACATGTTCACTGGCAACTACGTCCTCTACATCGATTCCATCGGTTACGCCGAGGCGGCGGACAGCGCCTGTTGCATCGACTTCTCGCAGCGCGACACGATGTACATCCATGCCGACACCTTCAAGCTCTACACCTACGACATAGACACCGACTCCATCTGGCGCGAGATGAGGGCTTACAACCATGTTCGGGCATTCCGCATCGACATGCAGGCCGTTTGCGATTCCATGGTTTACATCACCCGCGACTCGTGCCTTACCATGTACCGCGACCCCATCCTCTGGCAGCAGGGACAGCAACTGCTCGGCGAGGAGATCAAGGCGTGGATGAACGACAGCACCATAGACTCCACTCATGTCATGCGGCAGGCCCTTTCCGTGGAACGCATGGACAGCATCAGCTTCAACCAGGTCACGGGCAACATCATGCGCAGCTATTTCGTCGATGGCAAGATGCGCCTGACGCATGTCGAGGGCAACGTCCTCGTCAACTACTATCCCCTTGACGACGACAGCCTGATGATCGGTCTTCTTCATGCCGAATCCACCCAGCTCAAGCTCTTCGTGGGACCCAAGAAGCTCGAGAAGATATGGATGCCGGAGGCCGAGGGCAAGCTGCATCCCTTGGCGCTCATACCGCCGCATGAGCGCAACCTCGACAACTTCCAATGGTTCGACTATGTCCGACCCGTCGATAAATACGATATCTTCAATTGGCGGCCCAAGCAAGCCGGATCCGAACTCAAAGCCTCCGTGCAGCACACCAAGCCCCAATCCACCCTCCAAAACCGTCAAGGCGAAGCCAAAGCCAAAGACAAACCCAAGAAAGCCGGCCTCAAAGCCGCCGCTAACGCCAGCTCCAACAAAGGATTCCCGTAACTTTCAACTTTCAACTCTCAACTCTCAACTCTCAACTTTCAACTTTCAACTTTCATGGCCCTCTTCACCTCTCGTGACCCCCGCCGCTTCCGTGGCGTTCACATCTACACTTCCGAGCGCAAGGACAAGCTCGACAAGCTCGTCGAGGAAGCCAAGCGCGAAGAGCAAATAAAGCGTGGCGAGACGCCAGAATACCGTCCCGACATCGAATCCTATCGTGGCAAGTTTGCCAAGAACCTCAAGAAGGCCGACCCCGACCGCCGTCGCCTCCATCCCGGCATTGCCATCGCCATCATCGTCGTCCTCCTCATCCTCTGGCACTATCTCATGACTGGCAGCTTCTCCTTTTAACCCTCTCTTCCCTGGTTCGGTGTAGCGCGTATTCGCGCACCTCTCATCTTTCCGCTCGACCTTTGGTCGCTTGACTCTTCAAGAACTTTCAACTCTCCGCTCGGCGCTTGCGCCGCTTCGCTTGCGAAGAACTTTCAACTTTCAACTCTCAACTCTCAACTCTCAACTCTCAACTCCCTTGTCCCTCATCCACCTCCTCCCCGATTCAGTCGCCAATCAGATTGCCGCAGGCGAAGTCATCCAGCGTCCCGCTTCCGTTGTCAAGGAGCTGGTCGAGAACGCTGTGGATGCCGGTGCCTCGCATATCGACATCATCGCTGTTGATGCCGGGCGCACCAGTCTGCAGGTCATCGACGACGGACAAGGGATGAATGAGATTGATGCCCGTCTCGCCTTCGAGCGCCACGCCACCAGCAAGATTCATGAGGCTGCCGACCTCTTCTCCCTCACCACCAAGGGTTTCCGTGGCGAGGCATTGCCCTCCATTGCTGCCGTCGCCCAGGTCGAGCTCATCACCCGCACCGCCGATGATGACCTCGGCACGCATCTCACCCTCGAAGGCTCTCATGTCGTCTCGCAGGAACCCGTGGCCTGTGCCGTAGGAGCCAACTTCCTCGTCAAGAACCTGTTCTTCAACGTCCCCGCACGCCGTAAGTTCCTGAAGACGCCGCAGACCGAGCTGTCCAATATCACCACCGAGCTGGAGCGCATCGCCCTGGTTCATCCTTCCATAGCCTTCACCCTCACCCACAACGGCGCGCCGTTGATGAACCTCCCGCCGTCGAGTCCGAAGCAGCGCATCGCTGCCGTCTTCGGCGACAAGCTCGCCGAGCGTCTCCTTCCCGTCGAGGTCGAAACGACCCTCGTCACCATCCGCGGCTTCGTCGGCAAACCCGAGGCGGCACGACGGCGCGGTGCACAGCAGTTCTTCTTCGTCAACAACCGCTACATGCGCCATCCCTATTTCCATCGTGCCGTGCAGGAAGCCTTCGAGCGTTTCATACCCGCTGACGAACAAGTACCCTATTTCATCTATTTCGACGTACCGCCCGCCGAGATCGACGTCAATATCCATCCCACCAAGACCGAGATCAAGTTCGAGAACGAGCAGGCCATCTGGCAGATCCTCCTCTCGGCAGTCCGCGAGTCCCTCGGGCGTTTCAACGCTATCCCCACCATCGAGTTCGACACCGAGGGCCGTCCGGCCGACATCCCCGTCTTCAACCCCAACACGACGACCTATCCCTCGGCACCAAAGGTTCATATCAACACCGATTTCAACCCCTTCCAATCCACCCCCGACCCCTCCCGTCAGGGAGGAGGCGAATACCCCTCCAGTAATCCTTATACCGGCGGCCCCTCCCGTTCCTCTGTCCCTCGCGACTGGGAAACGCTCTACCCTCCGACCTCTTTTCCAGAAGCAGAAGTAACTGCTCCCTCCCTCACAGGGAGGGCGGGGGGTGGGTCTCTTGGGTCGCCTCTCTTCCAATATCGCGGCCAGTATATCCTCATCGCTGTTGAGGCGGGTCTGATGTTCATCGATCAGCACCGCGCTCACCTCCGCATCCTTTACGACCGCTACCTCGCCCAGCTCACCGCCAGCAACGGTGTCACCCAGGGCCTCCTCTTCCCCGACATCGTACACCTCTCGGCCTCCGATGCCGCCACCCTCGACGCCATCCAGCCCGACCTCCATGCCTTAGGTCTTGAGGTCAACTCCCTCGGTGGCGACAGCGTAGCCATCCATGGCCTCCCCGCCGGTCTCGAAGGCGTTGACCCTCAGCGTCTGCTGCTCGACCTCCTGGCCTCTGTCGCTGAGCGCGGCTCCCTCGATTCCGAGGCCATCCACGGCCGGCTGGCGCTGACCCTGGCGCGTGCCGCTGCCATCCCTGCCGGACAGGTCCTCTCCAACATCGAGATGCAGGACCTCGTGGAGCAGCTCCAGGCCACCGCCACGCCCTCCATCACACCCGACGGACATCCCGTGTCCGCCATCCTGCCACAAGAAACCATCGATAAACTTTTCAAGTAAAGCTAATTCTCCATTGTCCATTATACATTATCCATTATCCATTATCCTTTAAATAAATGCAAAAAGTTATTTTAACCGGCGACCGTCCCACAGGTCCCCTCCACATTGGTCATTACGTAGGTTCACTACGCCGTCGCGTTGAGCTCCAGAACTCAGGTCTCTACGACAAGATCTTCATCTTCGAAGCCGATGCCCAGGCCCTCACCGATAACATAGACAATCCCGACAAGGTGCGCCAGAACGTCATCGAGGTCGCCCTCGACTATCTCGCCGTAGGTCTCGACCCCGCCAAGAGCACCCTCTTCATCCAGAGCCAGATCCCCGAGCTCTGTGAGCTCACGTTCTACTTCATGGACCTGGTCAGCGTCAGCCGCCTGCAGCGCAACCCCACCGTGAAGACCGAGATACAGATGCGCGGCTTCTCCGGCGAGAGCATCCCCGTAGGCTTCTTCACCTATCCCATCTCCCAGGCCGCCGACATCACCCTCTTCAAGGCCACCACCGTGCCCGTTGGCGAGGACCAGGAACCCATGCTCGAGCAATGTCGCGAGATCGTGCGACGCTTTAACAATATATATGGTGAGACCCTCGTCGAACCCAACATCCTCCTGCCCGAGAATGCCGCCTGCCTACGACTGCCCGGCACCGATGGCAAGGCCAAGATGTCCAAGTCGCTCGGCAACTGCATCTATCTCAAGGACAGCGCCGACGAGGTGCAGAAGAAGGTCAAGTCCATGTTCACCGACCCCAACCACCTGCAGGTCAACGACCCGGGTCAGGTCGAGGGCAATACCGTCTTCACCTATCTCGACGCCTTCTGCCGTCCCGAGCATTTCGAGCGCTACCTCCCCGACTATCCCAACCTCGACGAGCTCAAGGCTCACTACCGTCGTGGCGGTCTCGGCGACATGAAATGCAAGAAGTTCCTCACCGCCGTGCTTCAGGAGACCCTCGAACCCATCCGTCAGCGCCGCTCCGAATTCGAGAAGGACATCCCCGCCGTCATCGACATCCTGCGTCGTGGCACCGAGGCAGCCCGTGAGGCCGGAGCCCAGACCATGTCCGAGGTGCGCCGCGCCATGCGTCTCGACTACTTCGACGACAACTCCTTCACCGCCGAGCAAGCCGCCCGCTTCGCCTAACCCGCCGCCCTCATTCTTCATTGACCTTCGGTCGAGCCTGCTCACGCTCGGGATAGTTCAAGCGAGCTTGACTCTCCTCTCGCTTAATCGCAGCCTTCATCATTCTTCATTCTTCACTCTTCATTCCTCATTCATGTTGCGCAAATTATTCCTTGTCCATTTCTCCTTGTTCGTTGCGGTAGCCTCAGCTGTCGCCCAGGACCTTTCCTCGTGGATGAGTCGCCTCGACGATGCCACCTTCGTGAGCCTCGTCTCTATCCCTGGCACTCATGACTCCGCCACGGGTCACGGCTTCACCGGCTTCCTCGGCCTCTTCGGCGGCGAGTCCTATGCCCGCACCCAGGACAAGACGCTCACCGAGCAATGGAATGGAGGCATACGAGCCTTCGACCTGCGACCCTGTGTCGATGGCTCCGCGTTGCGCATCAACCACGGCGTCATCGCCACCAACCTCACCCTCGACAAGGCCCTGCAGACCCTCTGCGGCCTCCTCGACGAGCACCCCACCGAGATGGCCATCGTCATCATGCGCCACGAGACCGAGGGCGACGACAACAGCAACCAATGGGCCGGCATGGTGAAAGCCCTCGTCGAGAGCGAACCCGTCAAGTCCCATGCCGTCAACTTCACCCCGACGCTCAAGATGGCCAACGTGCGCGGCAAGCTCCTTATCATCAGTCGCGACGAATATGCCACTACGCCCACGGGAGCCTACATCACCGGCTGGGGTTTCAATGCCGACTTCGACAGCCAGAAGAATGGACGCATCAAACGCGGTTCTGCCTCCGCCACCTGCTACATCCAGGATTTCTATGACGTCAGCGCCGCAGGTGCCTCGGCCACCAAGACCGCTGCCGTGCTCAACCTCCTGCGCTTCACCGCCGAGCAGAACACCAGCAGCCGCATCTGGGCCATCAACCACACTTCCGGCTACTCCAAGACAGGCTCGCTCGGCGGCAGTGCCGTATCCACCTCCGACGGCTATCGCGACAATGCTGCCACGCAGAACGCCGCCGTCATCAACTTCCTCGCCGATCACTCCGGACCCACCGGCCTCGTCATGATGGACTACGCCGCCACCGACCGTTCCAACGGCTACGACGTCCGCGGTCTCGCGTTGGCTAAGGCCATCATCGAGAACAACTTCCGCGAGTCGGACTACGCCAAGGCCATGGCCGCCATCACCGCCGGCGCCACCTATCGCATCTTCACCGAGCACGACGGCAGCAAGTGCTTCCTCACCGCCGACGGTCATCTCACCGCCGAGCTCTCCGAGGCTGGACAGTTCACGTTCCGCAAGGTCAAGGGCGAGGAGTACGGCAACGGCTTCAAGCTCATGAAGGGCTGCTTCACCAACCCCGACCTCTCCGACGGCGAGGTCATCCTCACGCCGGGCTGCATACGTCCCAACACCCAGACCACGCCACGCGACACCTGGGAAGCACAGGTCTTCCTCCTCAACGACGAGGGGCGCTATGCCATACGTGCCACCAACGCTGCCGGCGGCGACAGCGGCTGGGCCCTCGCGGCCAAGACCTTCTGGACCGTCATCGACGACACCACCGCGCCCCTCGGCATCGTCCCCGCCTACACCTTCGACCGCCACTACATCTGGCAGATTGAAGTGCCCGACCCCGTCGTCGATGCCATCACCCTCACCCCCGTCCTCACCCCAGCCGGCAAGGGCGCCGCCTACCGCTATAACCTCAGCGGCCAACGCTTCCCCTCCACCCAGCCCCCCTCCCGTGGCCTCCACATCATCAACGGCCGCAAGGTCCTCATACGTTAATTTAAAGGAGCTCTGTGCGACTAATTATATCTCACTCAGATCACACTTTTCTTACAAAAAAGAACGTGAATTAAAATATTATTTGTATTTTTGCGGCCGTAAACAATAATAAGGACAAATATGTGCATGTACAACATTTCCCTTAAAGACGAGCTGCTCAGCGAGACACGCCGCTCGTTTGCCAATGAGGCCGACATGAACGCTTGGCTTCAGCAGCAAGTAGAGGCGCTGCTCGTGGCCTACAATGCCAGCCAGCAGGCGACCCGCCAGAAAGCCCGCCTAGCCATAGATGCCATGCGCCGCCAAAGTGAGGAGAACGGCAACGCCGCCATGACGCTCGACGATATCAACGACGAAATCAACCAGGCCAGAAAGGCCAGGAAAGTAGCCGTATGACGACAGTGAAGAAGTTCTACGCTGTCTTCGACACCAATGTCCTCGTTTCCGCTCTCATGTCGGTACGGCAAGACTCGCCGACAGTACGCTTGCTCGACTATGTTCTTGACGAACACATCTTGCTACTCTATAACGATGAGATATTGAGAGAGTACGATGACGTGTTGCACCGCGACAAGTTTCATTTCAGCAAGGAGCGCATAAAGGCCGTGCTCGAATTGGTGAAAACCGGCCTTAGCTTAGATCCAACGACGAGTTCTGAGAATTTTCCAGATCCAGACGACCGTGTGTTCTACGAGGTGGCTATGTCGAAGGACGGCAGCTATGTGGTCACCGGAAATCAGCGTCATTTCCCCCGCAAGCCCATCGTGGTTTCGCCTGCCGAATTTCTTGCCATGGTGGAAGAGGAAATCCACAAAACCAAATAAGATCATCTGTGACATCAAACTGCGTTTCACGGCGGTGAATGCGTGTTTCCCGTCCATTAAATCTGTGTTTCACGGCGTGAAACACAGATTTCGCGTCGAAGAAACGGTTATGCTTCTATGAGGGTGCAACTATGCGACCATAACCAAAGACGAATACTTCTATGAGATCCAAGCTTTGCGTCCAAGCCCGTGCTTAGTGATCAGAGTTATCCAGAGGACCTTTTTATGTTTTTGTATCTATGAACAACACGACAGCCTCCACTAAATGAGTATTTTTGGTGTGTAATGCACTCATCGCTTGATGGTTATAGAAGTGGAGGCAGCTCCTGTAGCCTCCACTTTGCCTCCACTCCGAGATTGACATAGTGGAGGCTGAGTGGAGGCTTTATGAGATACCTCCACTCTTGTATGTGGTTTATAATGAGACTGTTGTATGGCGATTTTACCCATTTAGTGGAGGCTAAGCGTTTGTTCATAGAGAAAAAAATAATGAGCGGATGAATAAGCTACGTGGCGCTATACGTGGTAGCCGTGACGACTGTTCGCTAAAGCCGTGACGAATGTTCGTTGAAGCCGTAACGAATGGACGTTGAAGCCGCAACGAATGGACGTTAAAGCCGCAACGAATGGACGTTAAAGCCGCAACGAATGTTCGTTGAAGCCGTAGCGAATGGACAAAAACATCAAAAGTCTTTCCGCTTATCAACCTCTTCTTTTAAACAACGAATTATACAAATTAAACGAATTTACGTTTGCGTCGTGGCTGCTTAGTCATGCTATGTAGGGTCGGCCTATCGGCCTCAAAATTATAAAAAAATTGAACCAGAAAATTATCAAAAGGTACGCTCAATAGCTGTTCTTATAATTTTTTGAATTAATTTTCTGATAATTTTGAGCGTAGCGACCATCCAGTCGCTATAGGACAAGAAATAATTCGTATAATTAGTATAATTCGTTGTCTTATAAAACACCTCAACGATTTCAATTTGTCTAAAAGACACTGATTCCATCACGTTCTATTTGTTGACGAAAGAAAGGGCGTAGATTGCGGTGATTCCTCACCAAGTCCACATCACAGCCTAACAATTGTTCTAAATATTGTGCAGCTGCCACGTAGTTATAGAAGACTGGCGGCATAGTTACGAATACATCGACATCACTTCCCTCTGTGTTCTCGCCACGTGCGACAGAACCAAAGATGCGCAACGAAGTGATGCCAAACTGACTCTTCAAGTCATCGGCATGCTTCTGCAGGATATCTATACATTCACCTCTTGTCCTCATTGTTTTTGTTGTTTCTTGCCGCAAAGTAACGTATTATTTTTGTCACCACCAAATTTTCCCCCACTTTTTTACTCACACCGCAGCTCCTGACAGCCGCAAGCTCGAGAACATCTGTGAAATCCGTGGAATCTGTGTGCGATAAATACATGCGAAACGCAGACATCATCCGAGGCGAAAACATCAAAAAGCCTTTCCGCTTATCACCCTCTTCTTTCAAACAACGAATTATACAAATTAAACGAATTATCGTTTGCATCCTTGAAAGCATGACTGAGTCGTTACGAATGCTCAGAGCGTCTTAACCTCATTTATTTCAACGCTGAGGCGCAGAGACGCGAAGTTTTTGAGGTTTGGGAGTAAAGGAGTTCATTGCAGCTGACCTTCGGTGAGTTCGCGGATAATCACAGCGCTACGCGAGGCTGTGATTATGGAGGTCGCAGAGGACAAGCTTGGGGAAAAGAATGAAGAATGAAGAATTGTCCATTATCCATTGTCCATTATCCATTGTCCATTGTCCATTATCCATTGTCCATTATCCATTATCCATTGTCCATTATCCATGCCTTGCCGGATGGCCTCTGCGTAATCCGGAGAGCACGAAGCACGGCCTTGTGCCCTTCGTGCGCCTCTTGGTACTCACACGAAGTGTCAGCTGCTTTGCCTTTGCGAACTCTCCTTATCTCCGGATTCTCTGCGCTTCTGTGCCTCTGCGTTGAAAAACAGACCAGCTGCATTGGCAAAAATCGGCTACGTTTGAGAATAAGTAACAGCTTAGTCATGCTATGTAGGGTCGGCCTATCGGCCTCAAAATTATCAGAAAATTTATTCAAAAAATTATAAGAACAGCTATTGGGCGTACCTTTTGATAATTTTCTTATTCAATTTTTTTATAATTTTGAGCGTAGCGACCAT
>JAEEGL011101410.1_pt1 | contig 30040 bp, 24 predicted proteins | sample 9134231 | NCBI WGS metagenome assembly JAEEGL01 (sample SAMN16246548, study PRJNA631951) | gut metagenome | biome: gut microbiome; feature: rumen; material: fiber-attached | host: Bos | place: Iran: Karaj | collected 2018-10 | reverse complement strand
ACTCCTGCAGGATTCAAACCTGCAACCTTCTGATCCGTAGTCAGATGCTCTATTCAGTTGAGCTAAGGAGCCATCTTTGAAAAAGCAGCTTTCTTTCTCTGAAAGCGGGTGCAAAAGTACAACCTTTTTAGATACTGACCAAATTTTTTTTTAATTAAGAATTAAGAATTAAGAATTAAGAATTGATTTGCAGCTGTTTGTGCTATCAATATTTTTATTTATTAATTCTTAATTCTTAATTTACGCCGTATACTTCGCGGTATAAAAGGTCGCGAATTTCGGAAAATTCGTCGTCGTCGAGTTCGTATTTCGACATGATGATCATCGGTACCGTGCGGTCGTCGTTGTGGTATGAGGGCTGCACGTAGGGCTGGGGGTTCTGGTAGAAGCCCATCGAGGCGTAGAACTCGAGCCTGTGGTCGGCCTCTTCGTTGTTGGGGAGCTCTATCTCGAGCACCACTTGGTCGTGCTGCTGCGACAGGAAGTTGAGGAACACTGCCTTGCCGAGACCTTGGTTGCGCAGTTCTTCGGCGATGGCGAAATGCTCCACATACACCAGTTCGTCGAAAGTCCAGTAGGTCAGTATGCCCACGGGGTCGTCGCCGTTTTCGGCCACGAGGAAATGGAATTTGCCGGCATCGCGCTGCCGGATGGTAGAGAAGGGCGGGCGTTCCTGTTCTGGAAACGCCTCTTCGAACAATTCTTGCGCAAAGTGCGGATGGTCGCTTTCTGCTAAGTCGGTAAATGTTATCATTTATAGGAAACTAAAATTATTCATTTCTATTCTTACTCCGAAGGCATGTTGCCAGCCCCACACCTTGCGGTCGATGAATGCTATGCGGTCGTGGCGGCAGGTGTAGAAGAACTTCAGGGCACCGATGCCTGTGACGCGGTAGCCCATGGCCACCGTGGCGAAGACACCGTAGCCTATGCGGCCTTGGTTCTGGTAGTCGTATTCGGCTGTGTAGGTCGACGGCATCTCGCCGTAGGTGCGGTCGAGGATCGAGTAGGTGGCGCCGGCAATCTCCATGGCGTTCTCCTCCACCTTGACGTTGACGAGGCTGGCACCGAGGTTGACCTCGAGGTCGAGCCTCTCGTTCAGGGCCACCGTCCTGGCGATGGCCAGGTCGATATTGTAGCGGCTCTCCTTGCCGAAGATGCCGCAGGTGACGTACTGGTCGGCGCCCAGCAGCGGCACGCCGCCTGTGCTGAGGTTGAAGCCGCCCTGTGCCACCAGCTTGGCCATGTCGAAGCGCAGCAGCCAGCCGAAGCCCGAGTTGTAGTCGTAGCGTATGCCGAGGCCTATCTGGTAGGCGAGGCGGTAGTCCATCTTCGGCGGGAACTCCACCACCGTGAACTGCTCGTACTGTCCCACGGCCGACGGCGAGATGAGGCCTGCCTCTACGAGGTGGTTCCATATCTGGGGACCGTAGAGGTCGCTGTGCAGGATGTAGTTTATCTTGTTGGGGTTCTCGTTGCGGCCGCTGTAGAACTCGGCGGCGTTGGCGGCGGCTACATAGCCCGATGCGTTGACAAATACCGAGAGTCCCGTACTGGGAGGTTCGCCATCATCGGCGGCAGCCGATGTGGCAATCATCAATGCTGCAAGAATCAAGGCGGCGTGCTTCATATCTCGCCCCCTTTCTTCTTCATTATGGCCGCCAGGAGCTCTTTGGCCCTCGAGAGGCGTATCTTGACGGTGCCTATGGGTATGCGCAGCGCCTGGGCTATCTCCTCGTAGGAGAGGTCCTCGTAGTAGCGCATGCGTATTATCTGGCGGTAGGGCTCCTTCATCTGGTCGACAATCTGCTTCAGCGCCTCGTCGCGCTGCATGCGTATCATGGCCTCTTCGGGGTTTGGCTGGCCCGAGGGTATCTGGTATTCTATGATGTCGCCGTCGCTGTTGCGCTCTGTCTCGCTCAGTGGTACGGTGTCGAGGCGGTTGCGGCGCAGATGGTCGATGTAGGTGTTTACCCCTATGGTGTAGAGCCACGAGCCGAAGGTGGCCGTGGGGGCGTAGCGGTGCAGCTGGAGGAAAGCCTTGCCGAAGGTCTCGATGGTGAGGTCGGCGGCGGTGGTGGTGTTGTGCGTCATGCGCAGCAGCAACAGGTACAACGGCTCGCGGTAGGTGGCCATAAGATCCGAATAGGCCTTATGGTTGCCCTCGTCGCGCGCTGCGCACACGAGCTGGTAGTCGTGGCGCATACGTTCCGTTGCCGCCGTTGTCGCTGTATCCATTTTCCTTTACCGCTATTTTTTAAACTTTCTGTTGTTGGGTAACGGCAAAAGTATTAAAATAGTATTTGCTATGATAAAATATATTTCCAGCAGGGGTGCCGCCAGATGCACATATCCGCCGTCGAAGCGCTTGGTAAGTCTTGAGAAACAGACTATTTGCCATGCCCATTTTACCACTGCCACCGCTGCCACCACGGGCCACGGCAGGGTGCCGCGGAGCACCAGCAGCACCGCCGCGGCGTAGAAGACCACGTTGGCCAGGTAGGGCAGGCTCTCGTGCAGGCGGCTGCCCAGCGAGTGGCGGTTGCGCGTGCCCACACGGTGGCGACGCTCGTCGTGCCACAGGGCGAAGCTCTTCTTCGGCTCGGCGGTGAGGCAGGCGTCGCTGTCGATGCAGATGACGGTGTTCTTGCTGTCGGCGTTCTGGTACACGAAGAGGTCGTCCGATCCGTCGGCCACGTCGTAGTGACTGATAAAGGCGCCGCGCTTGAAGAAGAATGAGCGGCGGTAGCTGAGGTTGCGGCCCGAGCCGGTGTAGGGGTGGCCCAGCAGGGCGCTGCCCAGGTACGAGGCGCCGTAGTAGAGGGCGTCGTACTGCTGCAGCACGCCCAGCAGCGTCTTGGTGCGCTTCACGCCGCAGTAGCCCAGCACAATCTTGATGGCCTGGTTGCTGTTGGCCTTGTTGTCCGACTGTTTGGTCTCTTTGTCGAAAGAGTAGCCTTTCACCATGCCGCGCAGCCATTGCAGGTTCTTCGGCGTGCAGTCGGGGTCGGCGAGCATCAGTATGTCGTTCTTGGCGCTCTTGATGCCTATGGAGAGGGGGTATTTCTTGCCCTGGAAGAGGTTCACGTCCTCCTTGAAGGGCACTATCTTGAGGTGAGGGTAGTAGTCCTTGAGCAGCTTGAGGACGTAGGGGGTGTCGTCCTGCGAGAGGTAGTCCACCACCACCACCTCGAAGTTGGGGTAGTCCTGCTCCAGCAGGTAGACGAGGTTCTCGCGCAGCCACGAGGCGTCGTTGCGCGCCGTGAGCACCACGCTCACTGCCGGCAGCTTCTCGCCTGTCGGAGCCTCGTCGGCTTCCTCGCCTTTCTTGCGCTTCATGCCGTAGTTGCCCGTACGCATGTGGTACAATCCATAGTAGAGGCACAGATATATGAGTGCCAAGAGCACGATGCCCGAAAGTATAAGGGCATAGTTGTCAGACAGATATTGACTAAAATCGAACATCTATACACACTATTTTGAACGTACAAAAATACTAATTAATATTATGTCCTAAGATTTGCGGAAACACAAAATATCAACACAATTTCAACATAAGCCCGCTGGCACTCACCTCCTGCATGGTTTCGCTGTCGGCATGCCGACAGCACACCAAGGAGTGAGGAGTTGGGGATGCAAGGGGCGCGAAAAGTGGCTGCGCCGCCGGAGTAATATGGCTTATATATAAACAGCGTCCTGTTAGTAATTTATTTGTGTACTTTATACAATAAACAGGGGCCGTGTGCGTTTTTTAAGCATCATGAAGCACACGGCTGTTATACTGATTTTGTTGATTTATAACCTTGCGGGATTGGCGCAGGGCGTTACCAATGTGACCATTGTGGGCTCGTCGGCCAACGGCGCCGGCAAGGTGATAGGTGTCTATGGCTACGACGACATGCTGACGATGGACGAGCGTTTGCTCGACGAGGTGCGTATCGGCAGCGACGGGCGCTTCGAACTGAAGCTCTATGCCAACTACCCGAGGCTGGTGTTCCTTCAGGTGGAGACCTACACGCAGTCGTTCTACGTGGAGCCCGGCCGCAGGTACGATGTGTGGATGCCCGAGTTCGACTGGGACATCAGCGAGGTGCGCAACATATTCCTGGCGCCGCAGGCGCTGGACGTGGAGTTCATGAACCTCCCCAAGGACGAGCTTAACCTGAAGATTGGCGCCTACGAGGCGCTGGTGGACAGCTTCATATCGGAGAACCGCGTGTTCTTCGACCCCAAGTTCCAGCCGCAGCGCCGCTGGTTCGACACCATGGCGGCACTGGTGGAGCGGCGCATGCCCAGCGAAGAGGGCACCTTCTTCGACTACTACAAGCACTACACGCTGGCCGAGATGCAGCTGGCCATGCACTTCGTGAGCCGCAAGAAGCTTATAGCCAAGTATATCACCGACCAGCCTGTGCGCTACCACGACGAGAACTACATGAGGCTCTTCCTGGCCCTGTACGAGGGCAGCATCTCGCGCGGCATGGCGCGTGTGCCGCAGGGTAGGCTCGTGGAGTGGGTGGAGAAAGAGGACCTGCGACTGTATCTCGACTCGCTGGGCGTCGACCCCTTGCTGCGCAACGAACGTGTGCGCGAGCTGGCGGCCTTGCAGGCCCTGAAGGAGAGCTGGTACAACCCCGTGTACGACGGCGCCAAGGTGAAGCGCATGATTGACAAGCTGGGTCGCGAGAGCCGCTTCGACGAGCACCGCGCCCTGGCGCACCGCCTGAGTGCCAGTCTCGGACGCCACGAGAAGGGCAACGAGGCCTTGCGCTTCACGCTGCCAGACATCGACCGCAATATGGTGGACTTGAACAGCTTCCGTGGCAAGTGGGTGTACCTGAGCTTTGTGCGCTGCGGCGACCCCAACTCGATTTCCGAGCTTGAGACTCTGGCTTTCTTCCGCGACAGCGTGTATGCCAAGAACAGCGACGTGGTGTTTGTCAGTGTTGCTTGCGACCGCGAGTTCCAGAAGATGTACCACCTGCTGCGCACCAGCAAGCGTGGCCACAAGTACCGCTGGACGTGGCTGCACTTCGACGGCAACTACCGCCTGCTGGAGCACTACGGCGTGGTGAGTTATCCCACCTTCGTGCTCATCAACCCTGAGGGCAAGCTGCAGTACGACATCACGCCGGCACCCGCCAGCGGCATCCTGCTCCACGGACCGTGGGAGAAGAAACCCATGACGCGCGAGGAGGAGAGCAAACTGCCGTTCTACATGAGGTGAGTTGAAAAATAAAAGTTGAAAATTGAAATTTGAAAGACAATATATGAAGAAGTTGTTTGTAATAGGTCTGGTGGGCTTGATGAGCCTGACGGGCTCTGTGGCCATGGGCCAGAAAGAGACGGCGGGCGAGAGGCAGCGTGAGCTGTACCGTCAGGCTACCGACCTGTACCAGAAACAGAAATATGCCGCCGCGCAGCAGATCTACGACCAGATAGCCGCGGGCAGCGAGGGTAGGGCAGACCTGACTACCGCCGACGCCTGCTACTATGCCGGCGTGTGCTCGGAGAAACTCGACAACAACGACGCCTACTACCGCCTCGAGGAGTTTCTGCGCCTCTACCCGCAGAGCTCGCGCTGCAACATGGCGCGCTTCTACCTGGGCAATTTCTACTACACCCGTGGCGACTACGAGCAGGCGCTGGCCTACTACCGCCAGGTGGATGCCGCCGAGGTGGAGTACGACCACCGCAGCGAGTACAACTTCAAGATGGGTTACTGCTGGTTCCAGAAAGGCGACATGAAGAAGGCCTCTAACCTTTTCTCGCAGCAGGTGGGCGGCAAGTCGAAGTACGCCTCGTCGAGCCTCTACTACTACGCCCACATACAGTACACCGAAGGCAAGTATGAGTCGGCCTTGAAGAACTTCAAGGAGCTGCAGAAAGACCGCAAGTTTGCCAAGATAGCGCCGAGCTATATCGCGCGTATCTATTATTATCTCGGCCGTTACGACGAGCTACTGCAGATGGCCCCCGGGCTGCTGAAAGACAAGGACGCCTTCAAGCGCGGCGAGATACACCAGATGGTTGGCGAGGTATACTTCAACCGCGGCGAGTACGAGCGCGCCCTGGAGCACTACCGCGCTGTGGGCAATGAGAAGCTCTCCGCCAAGCCCGGCTGCACGCCACAGGACAACGACTACCAGGTGGGATACAGCTACTACATGTTGCACAAGTACGACTCGGCGGCCGTGTACCTGAGTCGCAAGACGGGTTGCAGCGACAGTGTGGCGCAGAACGCTCTCTACACCCTCGGCGACACCTACCTGAAGCTGGGTCGCAAGATGGACGCCCGCAGCATGTTCTTCGGAGCGTCGAAGATGGACTTCAGCAAGCAGATCAAGGAAGACGCCCTCTTCAACTACGCCAAGCTGAGCTGTGAACTCAACCAGAATGCCATGGGCGAGAGCATCAAGGCCTTCGAGAGCTACCTGAAGAAATACCCCAGGAGCATCCACAAGACCGAGGCACAGGAGATACTTACCGAGCTCTACTGCTCGACCAACAACTACAAGGAGGCCATACGCCTGCTGGAGCAGATACCGCAGCGCAACGCCGCCCTCGAGCAGGCCTATCAGCGCGCCGTGCTGAACCGCGGCATAGAGCTGTGCAACAGTGGCAACACCAAGGAAGGTGTGGCGCTGTACGAGAAAGCCGTGAAGATCAATGCCGTGCCCAAAACCACCGCCGATGCCTGCTATCTGCTCGGCGAGGCGGAGTACAAGGCCGGCGACCTCGTCGCCGCCGAGAAGAGCCTCAACCGCTTCCTGCTGTCGTCGTACAAGAACTCGTCGCACTATGCCGACTATGCCCGCTACACATACGCCTACCTGTTGATGCAGCGTGAGCGCTACGACGAGGCCCAGGAGGCCTTCGGCGAGTTGGCAGGCCGTCTGAACGGCACCTCCGACAAGCAGAAGAAGCGCATGCAGGCCGACGTGTGGAACCGCTTGGGCGACTGCATGTATGTGCAGAGCCGCTTTGCGGAGAGCATAGTGCAGTACGACAAGGTGATTGCCGCCAATGGCCGCGACGCCGACTACGCCACCTACCAGAAAGCCCTAGCATATGGCGCGCAGGGCAAGAACAGCGAGAAGCTTACATACCTGAACTATATCTTTGAGAAATACCAGAACTCGCCCCTGAAGTCGAAGGCCATGCTCGAGATTGCCAACACCTACATGATGTGCGACAACAATGAGATGGCCATGACCTACTATAACAACTTCGTCAAGCAGTACCCGCAGAGCGTGTATGTGAAGACGGCGTTGCTGAATCAGGGCCTTATATACTACAACACCGAGCGCGACGAGCAGGCCCTGAAGACCTTCGACCGCCTGCTGACGCAGTACCCGGGCACCGACGAGGCACGCGATGCCCTCAGCACAGTGAAGAACATCTACATCGCGCAGAATCGCGTGGAGGAATACTTCGCCTATGTGAAGCGCACCACCAAGGTGACCATCTCGACTGTGGAGCAGGATTCCACCACCTTCCTTGCCGTCGAAGGCCGCTACCAGGAAGGCGACTATGCCAACGCCTCGGTGGGTATGGACAACTACTTGGCCAAGTTCCCCGACGGTCTCTTCTCGCTCAAGGCCCATTATATCGCTGCCGACAGCTATTTCCGTCTCGGACAAAACGCGCAGGCTTTGCCGCACTATGTGGCTGTGGCGTCGGCGGGCAAGAACCAGTACAGCGAAGAGTCGCTCTACAATGCCGCCAATATCGCTTACGGCCTTGGCAACTACGCCCAGGCCGCCACACTATACCAGCGGCTGACTGAGAATGCCGAGAGTGACAACAGCCTGTTGCAGGGCGAAGTGGGCAGCCTGCGTTGCGCCGTGGCGCTGAATCGTGACATCCTCGTGGCTGGCCGCCGTGTGCTGGACGAGGTGAAGGCTTCGCCCGAGATGAAGGAGGAGGCCGCCCTTGCGATGGCACGCACCTGCTTCGACAATGGTCAGCGTGACTCGGCTTTCGTGTACTACGGCTACATAGCATCCTCCACCAACGGTGAGTACAACGGCGAGGCCCGCTGCCGTCAGGCCGAGATACTGATGCTCGGCAGCAAGTACGACAAGGCCGAGAAGATAATCGAGGGTATTGTGGCCGACGCTTCGAGCGATTACTGGCTGGCCTACTCGTTCATTCTGTGGGCCGACATCTACTACGCCCGTGGCAACAACATGCAGGCCAAGCAGACGCTGCAGAGCATCATAGACAACTATGACGGCGAAGACCTCGTGGCGGTGGCACGTCAGAAGCTGGCGGCCATAGTGGCTGCCGAACAGCCCGAGCAGCAGAGTGGCGAGGAGGAGGAAATTACGATTGAGCTGTAAGTTGTAAGTATTAAGTGTTAAGTGTTAAGTGTTAAGTTGTAAGTTTTAAGTGTTAAGAATCATGAAGACAAAAAAGATAATACTGGCAGCGGCCATATTTTCAATTTTCAATTTTCAATTTTCAATTTCCCAGGCTCAGGAGAATGGCGGATACAACGAGAGCGTTGTGGTTCGTGGCTCCTACCGTCCCGTCATCGAGCAGAGCGAGAAGATAAGCTTCCCAGCGGTGATCACCGACACCATGGGGCGTATGGAGCGCGACTTCCAGTACAGCATCACGCCTACACGTCTGCACTCGATCTACGAGCCTACGCGCATCAAGGCCGCCCGTATCATCGGTGAGCCTGCCACCAAGCTCTACAACAACTATCTGCGCCTCGGTGTGGGCTACTATCCCTCGACCTTGGCCGACCTCTACTGGTGCTCGACACGCGACCGCGAGAAGACCTACGGCATACGCCTGAACCACAACTTCTCGTGGGGCACCATACCCGACTACGACAAGAACTTCTTCGGCCAGACGGCCGTCACCCTCTTCGGCAAGTATATCATCGCCGACAAGCTGCAGCTGTCGACAGACATCAGCTACGAGCACGACCACAACCTATACTATGGCTTCACCGACAGCACACTGCAGGCGGTGCTCGGCACGGTGCGCGACAGTATCTCGCTCTCCGACTACCGTGCCTCGTACAACATAGCCACGTGGAATATCGGGCTGAAGAACATGCAGCTTGACCCCAACAAGCTGGGCTATGCCGCCAACGTGAGAGTGAGTGACCTCTGGGCCTACTGGGGACAGAACGAGTTCAACCTCAATGTCAGTGGCGACATACACTACGGCTTCAATATCAAGGACCAGTACAAGGGTGTTGCCTACCTGCGTGCCGAGTTTGACGGCTACCGCAACTCGCACCGCATGGACAGCGTGATGCCGCTGGGCTACTATATGGTTCCTGTTGCCGACACCATCGTTGGATGGCGCAACATCGTCAAGGTGAACCCCTATGCCGACTTCATGCTCAGCGGACTGATGTTCCATGCCGGTCTCACGGCAGGATGGGATTCCTACACCAACGACACCGCCACCACCTTCCGTCTGTTCCCCGATGTCGTCGTCAGCAAGAGTCTGATGAAAGATGCCCTGGTGCTCAGCCTCGGTGCCACCGGCGGCTTTGATGCCAACAACTGGAACACCATCCGTTTGGTGAACCCCTACATAGCTCCAGACGCCGAGCAGCGTGCCACGCGCCACTATGACTTCACTTTCCATGCCCGCTGGAACCCCAGCCGCAAGATAGAGGTCAATGCCGAGGCCGGTTTCCAGATGCTGCAGGACGACCTTACCTTCACACTCGACTATGACTACACGCTCAACAACGTCTACCGTCCTATGTATGTCGACGATAACCGATTCAATATCGGCGGCACTGTGACCTTCGTCAACGACGAGATGCTCACCCTCATGGCCGGCGGTCACTACTACCGCTACACCTATCTCAACGAGAAGGACCCCCTCGCTATGCCGACCATCGGATACAGGAAGCCCCTCTACCGTCCCGACTGGGACGCCCTCGTGGCTGCCAAGGTCAACTACCACGACAAATGGCTCTTCTACCTCGAAGGACAGCTGCTGGGCAATATGTTCGGCGACCTCGGCGAGACGCTGCCCATGCGTTACGGTATAGCCGCTGAGCTGGAGTACCGCCACAACCGCGCCCTGTCGTTCTTCCTGAAGATGGACAACCTGGCCTTCCAGCGCTACAACCTCTGGGTCAACTACCCCTCGCAGCGTGGCCTCTTCATCCTCGGCCTCACCTATACCATACCGCACCAATGACCTATCAGGAGACACTGGACTTTATGTTTGCGCAGCTGCCGATGTATCACCGCGTCGGCGCTGCGGCGTATAAGGCCGACATACAGCCCACCGTCGACATGATGGTGTCGTTGGGAAACCCCGAGACCAAGTTCAAGAGCATACATGTCGCCGGCACCAACGGCAAAGGGTCCGTGAGCCACTTCCTCGCCTCCATCCTGCAGGAGGCTGGCTACAAGGTGGGCCTCTACACCTCGCCGCACCTCGTCGACTTCCGCGAGAGGATACGCATAAACGGCGAGATGATACCGCAGCAGGCGGTGGTCGACTTTGTCGCCGACAACCGACAACTGATAACTGACAACTCGCTCTCCTTTTTCGAAATGACCGTCGGCATGGCCTTCGACTACTTCGCAAAGGAGAAGGTCGACATCGCCGTCGTGGAAGTGGGCATGGGCGGCAGACTCGACTCCACCAATGTCATCATGCCAGAGTTGTCGATAATCACCAACATCGGTCTCGACCACACGCAGTTCCTCGGCGACACGCTGGAGAAGATTGCCGCCGAGAAGGCTGGCATCATCAAAGACGGCGTGCCGGTGGTGATAGGGGAGACGCAGCCTGAGACGCAGCCTGTCTTCGACCGTGTGGCCGCCGAGCATTATGCCCCCATCACCTATGCCGACCAGCACTATGTTGTCGATGATATTAGTCGCTACACGGATGAGCTTACAGGCGAATACCAGAAGAAGAACATTGCCACCGTCCTCGAAGCCGTCGAGGTGCTCCGTAAGACCACCGATTACAATCTTATTCCTGCTGCTGTGCAGCGCGGTTTAAGCCGCGTTGTTACCAACACCCACCTCCACGGCCGTTGGCAGAAGATAGGGGAGGCTCCGCTCACAATCTGTGAGACGGCTCACAACGAGCCCGGTATCCGCTCCATGCTTGGCAAGCTGCAGACCATGCAGTTCAAACAGCTGCACCTCGTCTACGGATGCGTCAACGACAAAGACTTCCGCCATATACTTAAACTGTTGATTTCCCAATTTTCAACTTTCAACTTTAAATTTTCAATTTATTTCAGCCAGCCGTCGGTGCCGCGTAAATTGCCGGTGGCCGACCTTCAGGCAGCCGCCAAAGAGATGGGCATTGAGGGTATGGGATACGACAATGTGAAGGAGGCTATCGCCGCTGCACGCAGTGCTGCCGACAAGGACGACCTGGTGCTTGTCACAGGCAGCATCTTCCTTGTCGCCGACGCTCTTGCGACCAACAACTAAAAAATCTTACATCATACATCTTACATCATACATCTTATGAAACGAGGATTCGGTAGCGACAATCATTCGGGCTTCAGTTCCGAGGTGCTCAACGCCCTTGCGGCTGCCAACACCGACCACGCCCTCGCATACGGCGACGACGAATATACCCAGCGATTGGAGAACCTCTTCAAGGAGGCCTTCGGCCCAGAGGCCCGCGTATACTTGGTCTTCAACGGCACCGGTGCCAACGTGCTGAACATCGATGCCATGTGCCGTTCGCACGAGGCCGTAGTCTGTGCCGAGACAGCGCATATCAACGTCGACGAATGCGGCGCACCGCAGAGGGTTGTGGGTTGCAGGCTGTTGACTGTAGACACTCCCGACGGTAAGCTCACCCCTGAACTGGTGAAGACCCGCCTCCATGGTTTCGGCTTTGAACACCATTCGCAGCCAAAGGCTATAAGTATCAGTCAGCCAACGGAGTTAGGTACACTATACACCCTTGATGAGATCCGGTCACTTGCCGACTTGGCCCATAGTTACAACATGTATCTGCATGTCGACGGAGCCAGACTGGCCAATGCTGCGGTGGCCCTCGGTTGTACATTCAAAGAGATGACCACTGACCTGGGTGTCGACGCCCTCTCCTTCGGTGGTACCAAGAACGGGCTGCTGATGGGTGAGAGTTGCGTGCTATTAAATCCAGCACTCAACATCGATATGAAATACCGTCGCAAGCAGATGACGCAACTTGCCAGCAAGATGCGCTTCATGGCGGCACAGATGATTTGCTACCTAGAGAGCGGAATGTGGAAGAGGAACGCCGAGCACAGCAACCGCATGGCGCAGTTGCTTAAGGCCGAGGTTGAGAAGGTTGAAGGTGTTAAGATCGTTTATCCAGTGCAGGTGAACAGCCTCTTCGCCCAGTTGCCGACTGACGTGTGGCACCGCCTGCAGCAACGATACTTTTTTTATGACTGGGATGAGGCTGCCGACGTGGTGCGCTGGATGTGCTCGTTCGACACCACAGAGGAGGATATACATTTGTTTGTTAACGCTTTAAAAGAGGAACTATGCAGAAAGTGACACTTGGAAGGAGCGGCCTCGTGGTGCCGCGCAATGGCTTCGGGGCTTTGCCCATCCAGCGCATACCAATGGATGCCGCTGTGAAACTTATACTACGCGCCCTTGACGGCGGGATGTACTATTTCGATACCGCCCGCTTCTACACCGACAGCGAGGAGAAGCTTGGTGTGGCCTTGATGGGTCGTCGACAGGAGGTTGTCATCAGCACCAAGACTGGCGCCACCACCGTGGAGGCTTTTTGGAAAGACCTGGAGACCAGCCTCCGTCTGCTGCAGACTGAATATGTCGACCTCTACCAGTTCCACAACCTCGCTTTCTGTCCTAAACCCGGAGATGGCACTGGCCTCTATGAGGCTATGCTTGAAGCAAAACGGCTGGGGAAAATCAGGCATATTGGCATCACCAACCACCGCCAGCGTGTAGCCCTCGAGGCCATAGAGAGTGGCCTTTACGAGACTCTGCAGTATCCCTTCAGCTATCTGGCCACCGAGGCTGACCTCGATATTGTACAACGTTGTCTTCAGGCCAATATGGGCTTTATATGCATGAAAGGCCTCAGCGGCGGTCTCATCACCCATTCTGCCGCAGCCTATGCGTGGCTGGCGCAGTACGAGGTGGCACCCATCTGGGGCATACAGAAGGAGAGCGAGCTCGACGAATGGCTCAGCTATCAAGACAACCCGCCGGTGCTTGACGACGAGATGCTGGCTACCATCGAGCGTGACCGTCGTGAACTCAGCGGCAACTTCTGTCGGGGATGCGGCTACTGCCAGCCCTGCACCGTAGACATACAGATACAGGACTGCAACCGAATGTCGCTCTTCCTCCAGCGCGCTCCGCACAGTGTATATGTTACCGATGACTGGCGTCGCGAGATGGACAAGATTGACGACTGTGTCCACTGCGACCTCTGCAAGAGCCGCTGTCCCTACGGCCTAGACATCCCCAATCTGTTGGTGAAGAACAAGGAAGACTTCGATAAAGTGTGGGCTGCACGCAAGTGAAAGCCATAGCTCATATAGAGACTCCTTTCAAGGAGAAGTTCGGCGTGCCGCGTCAGGCGGGTCTCGTCGACTATGAGGCCCGTGTGGTATTCGAGCCAGAATACCGCGTCGCCGAAGCAGTCCGTGGCCTCGAAGATTTCGACTTTTTATGGCTCATCTGGCAGTTCCACCTCGCCGAGCGGGAGGAATGGAGTCCTACAGTACGTCCGCCGCGATTGGGAGGTAACAAGAGGGTAGGAGTTTTCGCCACCCGCAGCCCATTCCGCCCTAATTCCATAGGACTTTCTTCTGTTAGATTGCTCCGCATCGAGCCTGGTCCTGTTCTCGTCGTCTCAGGCGCCGACCTCGTCAACGGTACACCCATCTTAGACATCAAGCCATACATATCCTACGCCGACAGCCACCCAGAGGCCCGTTCGGGTTTCGCTATAGATGCTCCTGAAAGGCTAGAAGTCGTTGTGCCACAGGATATCGCATGCCATCTGCCGCAGGCTTTGTTGCAACCCCTCGTCGACACCATAGCGCAAGACCCGCGCCCTCACTACCAGCAGGACCCCGACCGCCAGTACGCCCTCCTTTTTGACCGCTACGAGGTGCGCTTCCGCGTCGACGGTGGTACCGCCACGATCCTTACCGTTAGTTAAAAAAAGTTAATGGTGACAACAAAACACCTTCTTCTGCGTCTATAAGACAATGAGCATGGATTATGCACAGATGGTCGAAGGCTGCAGGAACCATAAACCTGCTGCACAACGGGCTCTCTACGATGAGTTTGCATCCATGGTGCTCGGTGTTTGCCAGCGTTATGCAACCTGTCGCGACGAAGCTAACGACCTCATGCAGGACTCCATGGTTAAGGTCTTTGAGAAGATAGGCACCCTCCATGATGCCGCCAAACTTCAGTCATGGATTTACAGCATTGCCGTAAACACCTGCCTGCAATACTGCCGCAGGAGCCGCCTCACCTTCGAGGCCGACCTTGACGTTCAGAGTGGCGACAACGAGGAACTGCCGTATACGGCGGAAGAGATTGTGGAGGCCATGGAGAGCGTCACCCCCGCGCAGCGGCTCGTGTTCAACCTCTGCTGCATTGAGGAGATGACCTACGAAGAGGTGGCCGCCAAGCTGCGCTGCAGCGAGACCAATGTCCGAGGACTCCTGTTCCGTGCACGCGCCGGAATGAGAGATTATTTGATGAAAATAAAACATTGAGCGATACAATGAACTGGAAAGATTACAAAGTGGAACCCGAAGAGGGAATGTTTGAGAAGATACAGCATCGTCTGCGTGTGCGCCGAGCTTGGCGCATGGTTGGAATTGCTGCTGGTGTGGTTGTTGCCGCATTTGTCGTTGTCGCCATATTGCTCCCTAAGAGCTCTGATGATAACATGATGGCTGTCAATCAGACTGTTGTTGCTGATGAGCCGACAAACGTGCAACAGATGCCTGCGATAGAGGAAACAAGCCAATCGATAGTCGACAACCGTCAGCAGACTACGGTCAACATGCAACCAGCCACTCAGGAATCCGATGTCGACCTCGCCTCGCTGCTTCCGCAGACCCCGAGCAGTCCTGCCACACAGCCACTCAGTCATACAGCCACGCAGTCACCTGACTTACCCATGGACCAGCAACTCTATGGCGCCGTCAACCCTCTGCCCAATATCGTAAGCAGAGCCCCTCAAGCCCAGACTCCAGAACAGGAACAGACGTCATCTCCTGCCACCGCCACCAAATCCGGCGAACCTCAGCCAGAGCCCTATCATGAAGACAACCTTCTGTGGGTGCCCAATATCATTGTGCCTGGCGGCGACCGCGACGAGAACCGCTATTTCCGCATTATCACCTCTTCGCCAATTTCAGAATTCAACATCCATATTTACAACCGTGGCGGTCGTCTGCTGTATTCCAGCAATGATCCCGCCTTTGTATGGGATGCCACCCATAACGGCACCCATGTGCCGCAAGGAGCCTATGTCTATGTGGCAACCTTCCGCGACACCGATGGTAATCCGCGCCAGCAGACTGGTACCGTGACGGTGATTCGGTAAATGCTTTCGGTTGTTTTACAGCCGTTTGTATATATTCTCCTTCTATATAAAAAAAAAGTTGTAATTTTGCACCCGCAAAATGGCAGGGGCTATTCTATCGCTGGGCCTTCGGGCCGAGAGGAAAGTCCGGGCAGCGCGAGCCACCATGCTTCCTAACGGGAAGGGGTTCTGTCTGTAAGGACAGGGCTACAGAGAGCGCCACAGAAAAGAAACCGCTGATTTTTGCAAGGGTGCCTCCACAAGGTCGGCCACCTTACAAAAAAGCAAGGGTGAAAACGCGGGGTAAGAGCCCACGACGTGTTGCGGTGACGCACACGGAGGCAAGCCTCATGGGCTGAAAGACCATGTATACCAGTTATATGTAGGACGGGCTCGTCCGATGCTGGGGGGTAGGTTGATAGAGACCGTCGGTGACGGCGGCCCTAGATTGATGATAGGACACGACAGAACCCGGCTTATAGGTCCTTGCCTTTTTTTGATTGAATGATGAATGTTGAATGAATGTTGAAGAAGAAGGGATATAGATGGTTGATGGTAGCGGCTGCACTGTTTGTGGCGGCCTGCTCGGGTCAGTATGTGGGTATGCCGAGGGCTGAGGTGCTGGACTATCAGAGTGGCGGCACCTACGGCTCGCTCTACAATCTCGCCACTGCCTATGCCGAGAGCATCAACTCAGCTGTCAGGCAGGATACCCTCCATCCCGGCATGTACGCCGAATATGGCGTCACGCTTGCTCTTATGGGGCACGACGGTGAGGCCTGCCGCATGCTCAACGCCGAGGTGAAGGCCTTCCCGCAGAGTCGTCAGATGGTGCGCCGCATCAAGGAACGCCTCCTGCCATCGATGGTAGACGACACTCTTACCAATCAGGCCGACACCGCTGACATCCTCAAGCTGCAGTCGTGGGCTTACGACTCCATCACGGCCCTCAAATCACTGCCTCGCATTGCAGCCGTCATCGACAGCACCGACAGCGTGAGCATACGTCTGCAGACTCCCATAGATTCGGTGGAATATCCCGTGCGCCTCACCGCCAACCAGAAACGCGAGATGCTGGCGGAGGAGCAGGCCAAAGAGGCTGCCCGACTGAAGTTCGTCGAGGACTCTATTGCCGCTGAAAAGCAGGCCAAGATAGATGCCCGTAAGCAGGCTCAGCTCGACAAGAAAAAGGCCAAGAAAGAAAAGGAGAAGGCTAAGAAGCAGGCCGACAAGAAGAAGAAGCGCGACGCCAAAGAGAAGGCAAAGCAGCGTGAGGAAGAGAAGCAGCGCAAGGCTGCCGAACGTAAGGCGCAGCAGGAAGCGGCACGTAAAAACAAGAAGTCATGAAGCGCACATATACCATATTGATCATACTTCTGTCGCTGGTCTTGTTGGCCGGCTGCAAGGGCGAGAAGCGCATAGCTAAATACAGCGAGCTCTACAACGAACGTCCCTCCACGGTATATGTGGTGCCTGTGAACGATGTGTCGCCACGCCGTGCTTTTCGCGAGACTGCCGACTCGGTGTACAACGCCTCGCTCAATGTCGCCGCCCGCCAACTCTACCTCACTGCTTCCGACCCGCTGACCTCACATGGCTACTATACCCTCGGTCCCTTGGCGTCGGCCCAGCTGGCCGCCACTGAGACGCGCACCGGCAAGCAGTTGCGCAACGAGAATATCAATGACCTATATACCGACCTCGGTATAGACGCAGTGCTTTTCATCGACCTCCTGTCGTGGAGCAATACTTCCAACACATGGAGTGTGGAGGCAGAATATGTGATGCGCTCCACCCACACCGGTGTCGAGGTGCTGCATGTGCATGTCAATGCCACCAAGATACTCCACACTGACTTCAAGGGCAACCCCAAGCCGTTGAAGGAAGACTTGAAGTTTGCAGAGAAATACGGTTGCGACCTCGAGACCGCGCAGCGATGCCGTCTGGTGGAAATCATGAACCAATATGTGCTGCGCGACATACCGTCGGGCAAACGTGCCAGACAGCGCGATGCTGAGCAGTATGTCAACTCGCATCCAGAATACTTCAAACTCCGTATCCACCGCGACGGCAGTGTGGAGATGCTAAATGACCTGCAGTGATGAAGATTGAAGTATCGCTAACACCAGCCCTATATCCTTTCCGTACTATAACCACCAACCACATCACTGTGGCTATCGATGTGTTGCGAGCCACGTCGGCTGTATGTGCCGCCTTCCAGGCCGGGTGCGACACCGTTATACCTCTTGACACCCTCGAGGGTATCGGCCGCTACCGTGAACATGGCTACCTTATTGCCGCCGAAAGAGGCGGGAAGAAGGTTGACGGTGCCGAATACGGCAACTCGCCGACGGAATACCTAAAGCATGATATGCATGGTGTGAAGCTTGCCTACAGCACCACTAACGGAACCATAAGCATACTGCGAGGTGCTGATGCCGACATCACGTTTGTGGGTGCTTTTGCCAATCTCACTGCACTATGCGAGAGATTGAAACAAGAGAACAAGGACACTGTGCTGCTTTGTTCAGGCTGGCAGAATGACTTCTGTATCGAGGATACGTTGGTAGCGGGTGCTATAACCGAACGACTGCAAGAGGTTGGGGAGATATGTGGCGATGCGGCCAATATGGCTCTCGCCCTGTGGCAGGTGGCGAAGGACAATCCGTACGGCTACTGCCAGCGATGCACGCATGTGCACAGGCTCGATGGCTTCGGAGCACATGCCGATGTTGAGTTTGCCTTCAGGCAGGACAGCTGCCCTGTGGTTCCAATTTTAGAAAATGGAAAGTTGAAAATTGAAAAATGAAATTAAAGGGGCTTATAGTAGACTTGATGAAGCTGGTGCTCTGCGTTGGCTTGATTGTTGATACAGCCACCGCGCAGATAGACACCACGGGTTTGCGGCTGCGGAGCTTGAAGCCTGTGCCGCTGGCAACGAGTCTCACACTCGGCGGCATCGGCTCGCTTCTCACTTTCCAACCCGAGGTGAATAGTCTGCAGGTATCGCTGCGCGACGATGTAGTTGCCGCCGGTATGCCGCGCATTCATGTTGACGACTATATACAGTATATCCCTGCTCTCACACCAGTAACCATCAATCTCTGCGGAGTGAAGAGCCGTCATCCGCTGGGCAAGATGCTGTTGCTGGAGGGTGGCAGTTACCTGCTGGGAATGGGATGGTGCGAGGCGTTCAAGTATGTTACAGCCTTGCAGCGGCCTGACGGCAGTTCGTTCAACACCTTTCCTTCGGGGCATACGTTTAATGTGTTCTGCGGTGCGGAGATTATTCGTCGCGAATACGGCGAGGAATATCCGTGGATAGCGGTGGCGGGCTACACGTTGGCCACAGTGGTGGGCATTATGCGAATATACAACAACCGCCATTGGGTGGGGGATATATTTGCAGGTGCCGGACTGGGAATATTGAGCGTCACTCTCGTATACTGGGCACTAGACTAACTTAGAAATTAGAATTCAGAAATTAGAAATCAAATATGAAATTGTTCAGCAATGTAAAAGGCGATTTGTTCGGCGGTGTGACTGCCGGTATTGTCGCGTTGCCGTTGGCTCTTGCTTTCGGCATACAGGCCTTCAGCGGTGTCACCGACCCGTCGGCCGCTTCCATCGGTGCTTACGTCGGTCTTACCGGCGCTATGCTTCTTGGCTTCTTCGCTGCTCTTTTCGGTGGCACACATAGCCAGATTAGTGGTCCCACAGGACCGATGACCGTTGTGACCGCCACCCTAGTCACCGGAGCGTGGACTGCCAGCAGCGGCAGCATCTCGGAGGTGATGCTGTCGATGGCCCTTGCAGCCATCTTCTGCGGCCTGTTCCAGATACTCTTCGGTCTCATCAAGATAGGCAAATATGTGCGCTATATTCCTTATCCCGTCCTCTCGGGCTTTATGAGCGGTATCGGCGTCATCATTATACTGCAGCAGATATATCCGTTGATAGGACAGAGCAAGGGCGGATCGATGATCGACCTCCTGGTGGGTCTGCCCGCTGCCTTCGGCAGTATCTCGCTCACCGCGTTGCTGCTGGGACTGGGAACAGTGCTTATTATCTATCTCTTCCCCTTGATTACCAAGAAGGTACCGTCGACCCTTGTGGCGCTGATAGTGATGACTGTGGTCTCGCTGTTCATCGATATGGAGGGTGTTGCCACCATCGGCGAGATACCGTCGGGTCTGCCGATGCCCTTCTTCGCCAAAGAGGGAGTGAGTTTGGCCGGCATCAACTGGGGCACAGTCCTTATGGCGGCTATTATCCCCGGTCTCACCCTTGCGGGCCTTGGAAGCATAGATACATTGCTCACCTCTGTGGTGGCCGACAATATCACTAAGACCAAGCATAACAGCAACCGCGAGCTGATAGGGCAGGGTATTGGCAACGCCATTGCCGGTCTCTTCTGCGGTCTGCCTGGTGCCGGTGCGACGATGCGTACGGTGGTCAACGTGAAGAGCGGCGGCCGCACGCAGCTCAGTGGTATGGTGCATGCACTGCTGCTGCTGGCCATCATGCTGGGTCTCGGTAGCGTGGTCAAATATGTGCCACTGTCGGTGCTGGCCGGCATCCTTATCACCGTCGGTGTGGGTATTATCGATGTGCGTGGTTTCAAGGACCTGCCCAAGATTCCGCGTGCCGACGCCGTGGTGCTCGTCGTGGTGTTCCTGGTCACCGTCTTCGTCGACCTGCTCACCGCAGTCGGCATCGGTATGGTGATAGCCTGCGTGCTCTTCATGAAGAGGGCCTCGGACCTCGTGGAGGGTGGCTACAGCAGTCAGGAGATGACCAACTTCGACAAGGAGAGCCCCTGGGCCGACGAGGGTGGAATGCCCGACACTGTGGCACACAAGATATATGTGCAGCGCCTGAACGGACCCATCTTCTTCGGCTCCATCAACAAGTTCAAGGAGGTGATGCAGACGGTGCCGCAGGACGCCAAGATTGTCATCATCCGCATGCGTCTGGTGAGCTTCATGGACCAGAGCGGTCTGTACGCTATGGAAGAGGCTATCAAGGACATACAGTCGCACGGCACGCAGGTGCTGATGACCATCATCCAGCCGCAGCCGATGTACATGCTGACGACGCACAAGGTCATTCCCGGAGTGGTTCCCGAAGAGCACACGTTCAAGACCTTCGAGGACTGCACCGACTATCTACGCAAACAATTAGAGAAACAATAAAAACACAACATTATGGGTCGCGCATTTGAATATCGCAAAGCAAGAAAACTGAAACGTTGGGGCCACATGGCCCGCACCTTTACCAAAATTGGCAAGGAAATTGAATTGGCCGTCATCGCCGGCGGTCCCGACCCCTCGTCTAACCTGCGTCTGCGCCTGCTGATGCAGACCGCCAAGAGTGAGTCGATGCCCAAGGAGAACGTGGAACGCGCCATCAAGCGAGCCACGGAGAAAGACAAGTCGGCCTACAAAGAAGTGGTCTACGACGGCAAGGGTCCGCACGGTGTGGCCATCGTCGTGGAGACAGCCACCGACAACCCCACGCGCACTGTCGCCAACCTGCGTGCCGCCTTTGTGCGCGGCAAGGGTGAACTGGGTACTATGGGTATGAACGACTTCCTCTTCGAGCGCAAGTGCTCCTTCGTGGTTGCCTGGCGCGACGACATCGACATGGACGAGCTGGAACTCGAACTTATTGACTGCGACATCGACGAGGTATTCCGCGACGAAGACGAAATACTTATCTATGCCGACTTTGCCAATTACGGACCCATCTCCAAGTTCCTAGAGGACAAGGGTCTCGAGATAAAGAGCTTCAAGTTCGAGCGCATTCCGCTGACCACTCGTGAACTTTCGGAGGAGGAACAGGAAGATGTCAACGGCCTCTTGGAGCGTCTGGAGAACGACGACGACGTGGTCAACGTCTTCCACAACATGGCGTAAACACCCCCTGTTTTACAATTGTTATTTAGCTGTTCTTCGGTTGTTCTTCGGTGAATGACCGAAGAACAACCGAAGAACAACCGAAAAACAACCGAAAAACACAAAGCACCCCGACAGCAGACTGTCGGGGTGCCTCTGTTAAAAAAATGTGAGAAAGAATTTGGGTGGGTGAAGATTTTTTCGTATATTTGCAAATCTACTAGACCTGCCCTGAAAGGGGGTGGGTTGCTGTAGTGTAATGAATAACAGGGATATGAGAGATAATAATATAATACCGTGCGAGGTGAATGTTGCGTCGGAAACGGGGCGATTGCGGGCTGTGCTGCTACACAGGCCGGGTGTGGAGATTGAGAGGATGACCCCGCTGAACGCGGCGCACGCCCTTTACAGCGACATTTTGAACAAGCCTATCGTCGACACGGAGTATGCCAATTTCTGCGGCGTGCTGGAGAAATGGACGAAGGTATACTATGTTGAGGACATTTTGGAGCAACTGCTTGCTGACGCCGAGGTACGCCGCTACCTTGTGGAGGAGAGTTGCGATATGGACGACTGCGACGACGACCTGGCGGAGAGCCTGATGGACCTGCCCGCCGACGAATTAGCGCGCGTGCTGATAGAGGGTTATGAGGACCCTGAGTGGGACGGCGCAAGCGACGACCGCTACCTGCTGAAACCCCTCTACAACCTCTTCTTTACGCGTGACGCGTCGAGCACGGTGTACAATCGTGTGCTTATCAACTCGATGAGCTTCGAAGTCCGCGAGCGCGAAACCCTCATTTACGAGGCTATTTTCAAGCATTTCTTCAAGGTTGGCACGCTCAACGCGATGCAGTGCGACCGCGACGCGAGAACTGAGGGGGGCGATGTGCAGATAGCGTCGAAGGACCTGCTGTGCATCGGTCAGGGTATCCGCACCAACACCAAGGGCATCAAATATCTGGCGCAGACTTTCGCCAAAGAGCGTGAGCAGTTCAACATCCTGGTGCAGGAGTTGCCGAAGAGTCCCGAGAGTTTCATCCACCTGGATATGGTGTTTACGTTCCTTGGGAAGCACCAGTGCATGGTGTTCGAGCCGATGTTGAAGAAGACAGGTCTCTTCGCCGGCAAGGACACGACGCTCATCTCAATTTACAAGGGTAATATAAGCTACCGTAAGGTGAATAACATTGTGGAAGGCTTGAATAGCCTGGGATGGGAGATGGAGCCTGTAATCGGCGGCGGCAGTGACCCATGGGTGCAGCTGCGCGAGCAGTGGCATTCGGGCTGCAACTTCTTCTCGCTGGGCGACGGCAAGGTGATTGGTTACCGCCGCAACACAAAGACCATTGAAGCGCTGGACAAAGCTGGCTTCGCGGTGCTGAACGCCGAGGACATCGTGAGCGGCAAGGTGGACATGAACAGCTACGAGAAGTTTGTGGCGGCCTTCCCCGGCAGCGAACTGCCGAGGGCCGGCGGTGGAGCGAGGTGCATGACGATGCCGATATGGAGGGAGTAGTTAAGTAGACAGTAGATAAGTAGTTAAGACAATACTAATTTTTCTAATACAATGAAGCAATATCATTTAGCTAACAATGTTATCGGCTGGATAATAGGCTTGATAGCATGTGCTGTGTACATCATGACGGCGGAGGCTACCGCGTCGTGGTGGGACTGCGGCGAGTATATCTCGACGGCATTCAAACTGCAAGTGGGTCACCCTCCGGGAGCACCTACGTTCCAACTTATCGGACGACTGTTCTCGATGTTCTCGAGTCCCGAGACGGCGGCTCACGCGGTGAACGTGATGAGTGCTGTATGTAGCGGACTGACGATACTGTTCCTGTTCTGGGCAATTACGCTGCTGGGCAAGCACCTGCTGCCTGACCCGAAGAACCCGAGTCTGAAGGACTGGAGGACGTGGGGTGTGTTTGCCGCGGGTATTGTTGGCTCGCTGGCCTACACTTTCAGCGACACCTTCTGGTTTTCGGCCGTAGAGGGCGAGGTGTATGCAATGAGCAGCTTCTTCACAGCGCTGGTGTTCTGGGCCATCATGAAGTGGGAGGAACAGAGCGACGACCCGCGGAGCCTGCGTTGGCTGGTGCTGATAAGTCTGTTGGTGGGTGTCGCCATCGGCGTGCATCTGCTGAACTTGCTGACGGTGCCCGCCATCTTCTACGTGGTGTACTTCAAGAAATGGGAGAAGACGACATGGAAGGGCTTCCTGCTGACTGGTGTGCTGAGCGTGGTGACGCTGGGCATCATCCTGTGGGGCATCATCCCCGGCATCGTGAATATCGACTCGGCTGTGGATGTGTTCTTTGTGAACACGCTTGGACTGCCGTTCAACAGTGGCACGATATTCTACTTCACGCTGATAGCGGCGCTGGTGGTGTGGGGCCTATGGTACACGCATAAGAAGAACAAGCCGATACTGAATGCGGCGCTGATGAGCTTTGCGATGCTTGTGATAGGCTATTCGACGTTCTTTGTGCTGGTTATACGTGCAAACACGAACACGCCGCTTAACGAGAACGCGCCAAAGGACGCTGTGTCGATGCGAGCCTACTTGGGCCGCGAGCAGTACGGCGACACGCCGTTGTTTACTGGCCAGTTCTACACTGCGGGCAACCCTGTGGATGTGAAGAACGGATACACGAAGTACATACGCGGAAAGAGTGAGACGGGCAAGGACCGCTACATAGTTGCCGCTCACGCGCAGAAGTACATTTACAAGCAGAACCACACTGGAGTGTTCCCGAGGATGTGGAGCAACGACTCGAAGAGGGACCATCCGCGCTTCTACGAGTATTGGGCAGGCAAGGTGTACGGCGACCAGAGGCCGACGAGTGCGCAGAACTTGAGGTTCTTCAATCGCTACCAGCTTGGCTGGATGTACTGGCGCTACTTCATGTGGAACTTTGCCGGACGGCAGAACGACGAGCAGGGCCACTACTTCAATGACGACGGCTCGAGGGACTACCTGAAGGGCAATTGGATAAGTGGCATCAAGTTCATAGACGAAGCCCGACTGGGACCGCAGGACAACCTGCCTGAGCATATGGAGCAGAACAAGGCGAGGAACAAGTACTACCTGTTGCCGCTGCTGCTGGGTATCATAGGTTTGATTTACCATATACGCAAGCACCCGAAGGATGCTTTCATAGTGTTCATTATGTTCTTCATGACGGGTCTGGCGATAGCCATCTACCTGAACATGCCGCCTAAGCAGCCGCGCGAGAGGGACTATGCCTTCGTGGGTTCGTTCAGCTTCTACGCGATATGGATAGGACTTGGAGTGATGGGATTGGCGGAATGGATAAGCAACTTCTTCAAAAAGAATCGTGAAGGAGCCTATAAGGTGGTGCTGCCGGTGGTATTCGTAGCCTGCATGGCCGCGGTGCCGTGCTTAATGGCTGCGGAGAACTGGGACGACCACGACCGTTCGGAGAAGTATGCTGCGCGCGACTTTGCGCAGAACTACCTGAAGAGCATTAAGAAGAACGGCGTGCTGATAACCTTCGGCGACAACGACACTTTCCCGCTGTGGTACGCCCAGGAGGTGGAGGGTACCCGCACTGACGTGAGGATACTGAACTACACTCTGAGCGGCATGTACTGGTATGTGGAGCAGTTGTTTAACAAGCTGTACGAGAGCGAGGCGCTGCCTTTCACGCTGCCCAAGGAATACTACGGGCTGGGCAAGGATGCCTATTACATTATGGACCGTTCGAACGAGTACTTGGAGGTGACGGATGTTCTGGGCTTGCTGCGCGACCATCCGGACCGCTTCACGCTGCGCGACCAGCGCAACGGCGAGGAGGTGATGTACATCCCCACGAAACGCTTCAAGATGACGCTGGACATTCCCGCCTTGGTGGCTGCCGGCGTGATACCCGAGGAGTTGGCCGAGAGGGTGAATCCGGAGATACGTTGGGAGATTGGCAAGCAAGTGCTCTACCGCCACGAGTTGATGATGCTCGACATCATAGGCACCAACAAGTTCATGCGTGACATCAACATCATGAACCCCGGATATATCAAGGATGTATTCCCGATGGTGTACGGATATTCGGTGCAAGAGGGTATGAACCACAAACTGCTGCCGTATCCGCGTCAGGGAGAGCGTCACACGGACAACACCGCTGACTACTTCATCAACGGGGTGGATGGCGAGCCGCTGAAATGGGGCAACCTGAACAGCGATATCTATGTGGACCCGATAAGTTTGAATATGGGTACCGTGCAGCGCCAGTCGATGATGCTGCTGGCCAGCGAGGAGTACCAGAAAGGCAACGAGGAGAAGGCCAAGTGCTTGCTCGACCAGGCACAAGAGTTCTTCCCGGCGCCGAACTTCCCGATAGATGTATATGCAGTGTATATCTACACTGGCAATACGAGGGTAGACGTGGTAGACCTCTATAAGAAGATTTATGGAGTGGAGAAGGCAACAGAACTATGGCAGGCTGCCTTTGACTACTACAGCAGTGAGATTGCCTATTTGGCGCAGTACAAGGGAGAGAAGGCCGCGGGGGTGAAGGGTACGCTGAGAAGCGATTTGGAGATTATGTCGCTTTTAAGGAACCAGGCTGCACAAACATTGCAGAATGCAGACCTTACCAAGCAGACTGAAGATATAATGGCGCCATACGATTATATGTTTCAGCGGTGATGAGTAAGAAAGAGAAGATAAAGGCGAAGAGGTACACGGTTGCTTTGAGCGAGTGCGAGATGCGGCGTTTGACGGTCTATGCCGCCCAGTGCGGTGTGGACCGTCCGACGGCGCTGGGGAGGCTGATACGTCAGTCGCTGCGCGACGTGGCGGCGGGAGTGAAGGCCGACAACACCGACGAGAAGCAGCTGCGGCTCTTCGATTCAGTGCAGATAGATATTTTCAACAACACTGAGAAAGTGAAAGGTGAATGATGAGAGGTGAATGGTAAAGAACTTTAAAAATTATAAGGATATGAAAAGATTGATCCGCATCATGGTGGCGGCAGTGCTGATGGCTGTTCCGGCAGTGGCATTTGCCGACGAGGCTCCCGAGGCAGAGGGTTTTGACCCAGGGTCGATGATTATCGGCCACGTGACCGACGCCCATTCATGGCATATGTTCGACTATGGGAAGGACGGCGAGGAGCACGCAGTGGCCATTCCATTGCCCATTATCCTTTGGAACGACGGCCAGCTGGATATCTTCAGCTCGGCGAAGTTCCACCACGGACACGCCGACTACAAGGGCTACCGCCTTGTGGGAGGTGGCGCCGTGAAGGAGGAGATTGTCTGTGTCGACGAAGCCGGCAACCTTACGGGAGAGAAACCGCTCGACCTTAGCATCACCAAGACGGCCGCAGCCATAATGCTGGCGGTCATCATGCTGCTGATAATCGTCTTCGTTGCCCGCAACGGCTACAAGAAGCGTCCCAATCAGGCACCGAAAGGGTTGCAGAGCCTGGTGGAGATGCTGGTGGTCTTCGTGCGCGACAGCATAACCAAGCCGATGATTGGCGAGAAGCACTACGAGCGCTATCTGCCGTATATCCTCACGCTGTTCTTCTTTATTTTCTTCTGCAACATCCTGGGCCTGATACCCTTCTTCCCGGCAGGTGCCAACATCACGGGCAACATCGCCGTCACCGCCACGTTGGCAATCATCACCTTCCTGATTACCAACATCAGCGGCAACAAGCACTATTGGATGGATATCTTCAACACCCCCGGCGTGCCGGCGTGGCTCAAGGTGTTTCCCCTGATGCCTGTGGTCGAGTTGGTGGGTGTCTTCACCAAGCCAATCGTGCTTATGATACGACTCTTTGCCAACATGACGGCAGGTCATATCGTAATCCTCGGCTTCATCGTCATCATCTTTATCCTCAGCAATCTCTTCGGAATGGCTGTGGGTGGTGCCGTCTCGGTGGTCAGCGTGCTCTTCAGCGTGTTCATCTCGCTGCTCGAGTGCCTGGTGGCCTACATCCAGGCCTTTGTCTTCACAATGCTTACGGCCCTCTACATCGGTATGGCTGTCGCCGAGCCGCACCATGCGGAATAATTAAAAAGTAAAACCCAATAAATCATTATACCCATGAAATCAATCAAAGATATCAACTTCGCAGGCCGCAAGGTGCTGCTCCGTGTCGACTTCAACGTCCCCATGGATGAGAATAAGCGCATTACCGACGATACCCGCATGCGCGAGTCGATGCCCACCATCGAGAAGCTTCTGAAAGACGGCGCTGCCGTCATCATCATTGCCCACTTCGGCCGTCCCAAGAAGGGCGGCTTCGAGCCCGAACTAACCCTCGAGCCGGTGGCCAAATACCTCGAGACCCTCGTCAATCGTCCCGTGAAGTTCACGCAGGAGTTGCTGGGCAGTGGCGTTCCTGAGAAGATGGCTAAAGATCTGAAGGGTGGGGAAGTGATGCTCCTCGAGAACATCCGCTTCTATCCCGAAGAGACCAAAGGTGGCGAAGAACTCGCACGCCAGTTGGCCGCCCTCGGCGACTGCTACATCAACGACGCCTTCGGCGCCGCCCACCGCGAGCACTCGTCGACTGCTGTCATTGCCCGCTTCTTCCCGAACGACAAGTACTTCGGCTTCCTGATGGAGAACGAGGTGCGCAACCTCGAGAAGCTGATGCAGAATCCTCCGCGTCCCTTCACCGCCATCATCGGCGGCATGCGCTACACCTTCACTAAGTCCCTCGGCGGCAAGATTGGTAACAGCATCTGCGAAGACGACAAACTCGACCTGGCTCGCGACCTCATGCGCCGCATGGATGAAAAGGGCGTGAAATACTACCTGCCTGTCGACAGCGTCATCGGCGACAAGTTCGGCAACGACGCCAACACCCAGATTGTCCCCTCCGGCGAGGTTCCCGACGGCTGGGAGAGTATGGACTGCGGCCCCGAGAGTTGCAAGGCTATCCACGACATCATCATGGGCAGCAAGACAATCCTCTGGAATGGTCCTGCCGGTGTGTTCGAGCTCGAGACCTTTGCCAAAGGTACCAACCATATCGCCAAGAGCGTTGCCGAAGCTTGCAAGCAAGGCTGCTTCGCCGCTGTCGGCGGTGGCGACTCGGTGGCTGCCGTCAAGCAGATGCACCTCGCCGACCAGATGAGCTATGTCTCCACCGGTGGTGGCGCCATGCTCGAGTACCTTGAGGGCAAAGTCCTCCCCGGTATCAAGGCAATACAGGACTAGTGTCACACTTCCTGCCGATAACACTTGACGAGGTAAAACGCCTCGGCTGGGATATGGTCGATATAGTGCTCGTCACCGGCGATGCCTATATCGACCATCCTTCTTTCGGCACCGCTGTCATAGGGCGGACGCTCGAGGCGGCAGGCTACCGTGTGGCTATCATTCCGCAGCCCAACTGGAGGGACGACTTGCGAGACTTCCGCAAGTTCGGTCGTCCGCGGCTCTTCTTCGGTGTCACCAGTGGCGCTATGGACAGTATGGTGAACCACTACACCGCCGCCCGTCGCCTGCGCCACGACGACGCCTACACCCCCGGCGGTCAGGCAGGCTTCAGGCCAGACAGGGCTACATACGTCTATACACGCATCCTCAAGCAGCTCTATCCCGATGTGCCCGTTATAATGGCCGGCATCGAGGCCTCGATGCGCCGTCTGGCGCACTATGACTACTGGGACGACCGTCTGTTTCCAAGCATACTCATTGACACACCTGCCGACCTCCTCAACTACGGGATGGGGGAGAGGACGACGCTCAAGATAGCAAAACTCCTTGACGAAGGCAAAGGGATAGAGGAGTGCTATAAATTGCCTCAGGTGGCTTATGTCTCCGACCACTTAACACTAAACACTGAACACTTAACACTCCATTCCTACGAGGAGTGTATTAAATCTAAGCGCTGCGAGGCTGAGAATTACCATATAATTGACCTTGAGAGCAACAAGATAGAGGCCTCCACGCTGGTGCAGAAGCACGGCGACCGCTACGTGGTGGTTAATCCACCCGAGCCGCCGATGACTACCGAGGAGATCGATGCCTCGTTCGACCTGCCCTATATGCGTCTGCCGCATCCCAAGTACAAGAAGCGCGGCGCCATACCGGCCTTCGAGATGATACGCTGGAGCGTCAACACCCACCGAGGCTGCTTCGGCGGCTGCTCGTTCTGCACCATCAGCGCCCATCAGGGCAAACAGATAGCCTCGCGCAGCGAGGAGTCGATACTCAATGAGGTGGAGGCTATCACTGCTGCCCCCGAGTTCCACGGAGTGCTCACCGACCTCGGAGGACCCTCGGCAAATATGTGGCGCATGCAGGGCAAAAACCCCGAGTTGTGCCGCAAGTGCAGTCGCTACAGCTGCTCGATGCCGACAATATGTAAAAACCTCGACAGCGACCACCAGCCCATGATAGAGCTCCTGCGCCGCGTGGCCAGCAACCCCAAGGTCAAACACCTATATGTCGGTAGTGGCATCCGCTGTGACCTCTTTACCGACAATAACCACGGCTGGGACTACTTCCGTCAGGTGGTTCTCAATCACACCTCTGGCCGCCTTAAGGTGGCTCCTGAGCACACCTCTGACCATGTGCTGGCAATGATGCGCAAGCCCTCCTT